>MDSY01099078.1_pt1 | contig 19055 bp, 17 predicted proteins | sample 811131 | NCBI WGS metagenome assembly MDSY01 (sample SAMN05326643, study PRJNA326480) | marine metagenome | isolation source: seawater | place: Atlantic Ocean: South West | collected 2010
AAACCAGCCGTTGCCAAGGCACTTGTAGAAGCAGCGCCTCCAAAGGCTCAAGTAGAGGTTGCTAAATCACTTATGCAAGGAATTAAAAACGATTCAAATATCTCGCCTAAACAACTGGCTAATGTTGCTCAAACTGTTTTAGAAGGGGCTCCTGCAACAAATAAACCAGCCGTTGCCAAGGCACTTGTAGAAGCAGCGCCTCCAAAGGCTCAAGTAGAGGTTGCTAAATCACTTATGCAAGGAGTAAAAACCGATTCAAATATCTCGCCTAAACAACTGGCTAATGTTGCTCAAGCTGTTTTAGAAGGTACACCTGCAACAAATAAACCAGCGGTTGCCAAAGTACTTGTAGAAGCAGCACTTAAAGATGTTCCAAAAGATATTAAACCCATCATTACAAAAGCTGTGGTTGAAATTGCTGTTAAAAACGTTCCCCAGCAAGCAGCCGTGATTGTAACAACCGCTATTAAATCGGCTCCTAAACAAGCCGCTAACATTATTCAGACTGCTGTTCAAACCGCCCCTGAGCAAGCTCCCGCGATTACTACAGCTCTTGTCAAAGCAGCGCCTCAACAAGCTCCTACGATTGTAACAATGACTACTAAAGCAGCGCCTCAACAAGCACCTGCGATTGTATCCGAAGCCATACAACAAACTACGCCTCAACAAGCATCTGCTATTGTAATAGCGGCTATTAATGAGACTCCTAAAGAAGCAGCTAACATTATTCAAACGGTTGTTCAATCAAGTCCAAAGCAGGCATCGGGTATAATACAGCAATTAGCAACTCAATCTCGAGATGTTTTATCTAATGCTATAACACAACTAGCAACACCTGCTGGAGCTAAACCATCTGCTGAAACAGTTTCATTAATCCAGAGTACAATCTCCCAGATGCAATCACCAAACCCTTCAATTTCACAACCAGCAACCGTACTTGCTACAGCATTTACCAGCTTAGCTACAGTATCGCCACAAGCAGCATTATCATTTGCAAATCATGCTCAGCAAACACAATCAAATCCTGGTATAGCCCGTGCAACAACACAATTAGCTAGCGCTATCCCTACTATGGCATCTACAAATCCACAAATGGTTAGTCAGTTACCAACCTTATTAGCTTTAGTTGCTAAGTTTGATTCTGCACCACTATTTCAAAGTATTACTAACAGTATTCAAGTATTAGCAGGCTCAGTAAAACCTACACAATTATCATCATTAGTTTCAAAACTTACAACATTTTTTAAAGCTGGCTCAAATCAAAATATAGATATGTCTAAATTATCAAATTTATTAGCTAATATTCAAAAAGGATCTATTCGTTTAGATTATATTAATCAGGAATTTTTAACAGCATTTTTTGGACCTTTACTTAATGAAGATGAAATTGAAGAAAAAATAGCAAAAGAAACTAATCAAAAGCAAGCTCGTGAAAACATTTTAAATATTTTAAATGATATTAATGAAGGTTTGGCAATGTTATTTGCTCTTCGAGAACAACAAAAACATAATAAAGAACAACAAGCAGTGCTAGCACACTAAACGTTTTTTTCAACCTACGACACAAAAACTAAAACTATAGTATTCATCTTACAAATTAAGCACTAAACTAAAGAAAAATTACGTTTAAAAGTAAACTCTATTCGGTATAATACAAACATGAAAATAATAACTGTAATTTTAATAACGTGTCTTGCCTTAATAGCAGCAACAAAACTTTATGCAAATTTAACTAAAAAAAAAGTAGCAACCAATACAACAACAACACAAAATAAAACCGAAACAATAACACAACTTCATGATTTATCTTACACAACATTATTAGGCGATACCATCCCCTTATCTACCTATAAAGGAAAGGTTTTATTAATTGTAAATACAGCCAGCCATTGTGGGTTTACCTACCAATACAAACATTTACAAGAATTATATGAGACGTTTCAAGACGAAAACTTTGAAATTATTGGCTTTCCTTGTAATCAATTTGGAAACCAAGAACCTGGCAGTAACAAAGATATTAAACAATTTTGTGACGTACGTTACAAAACCACTTTTGCGATGTCAGAAAAAATTGATGTAGCAGGAGAAAACCAAAATCCTATCTATACATTTTTAACATCTCCCAAAACCAATCCTAATTTTTCAGGTCCAATAAACTGGAACTTTAATAAATTTCTTATTAACCAAAAAGGAGACGTGATCGCTCGTTTTAGTTCTATGGAAAAACCAAATTCCCGAAAAATTAAAAAACTAATAAAAAATTCATTAAAAGAAAAATAAAAAATTAAGTACGCTGAATATCAGCAATAATTTGTTGTAACAATGGATTAGACAACGTCCCTTTATAAGCTGGTTTCTTGGTACCATTATTTTTGGTTAAAATCACAAAACTATAAGCGGACTCTGTTGTTTTATCAACAACATATCCAGCTAAATTATTAACACCTAATTTAGATAAAGTCCCTGACTTAACATAAACCTGATATCGATCTGGTAATTCAACCGAATCATAATCTGAAGAGTCCCTAATATCCACAAACATACTCTGAAGCAATTCAGGATGTTTTTGATAAAAATAAGCTAAAAACCGACTCATATGATCTGCTGTCAAACTATTATAACGAGATAAACCAGATCCATCTTGTAAAACAAATGTAGCTGTATCTAAAGCTAATTTATCATGCAAAAAACGTTTTAATAAACGAAGTCCCTTTCGCTGAGTTCCTGGTTCACCATATTCTAAACCTCCTAATAACTTAAGAATAATACTGGCAATCATATTACTACTTTCTTGATTCATTTCTTCTAAATAATGCCCTAACGGCAATGACGTTAATGTTGTTAACCGTTTCTTTTTTCGAGTTGAAAACCAATCAAACATTAACGGCTCCCTTACCTTAATACCCTCATCAACTAATACTTGCTTTAACATCGAAGCATAAAAATGAGTTGGTCGAGATACTCTTAACTGTAAATTAGTATACGCTTCATCCTGCTTGGATACCTTACCTCTAATAATATATTTGTCATAACTAGGGCGTTGTTGCAAAGAAATAACTGGAAATCCTCGTTTTTCAGGTGCCAAAAATCGCAAAGATCGAACATCCAATTCTACAAAATTAGATCGAGGTTCTACATAAAGTTGTTTTTTACCCTCATCTACCATTACTTGAATTTGATTATAATTAAAATTTAAAGCACCACCCAAAGCATAATAATAACGAGCACTATTCCCATAACTATTAGGATCTAACTGAATCATAGATGTATCAAATACAATAGATTTTAACGTAACAATATTTTTCTTTTTTAACGCCTTAGCAATTAAATCAAACTGTTCTAACGTTTGATTTGGATCACCTGATCCTTTTACATATAACGTAGGTACATCTAGCTTATCCAAATAAAACTTAGTTTTAAATCGATAAGATGTTGATAAATAATCCAAACAAGCACCCGTTAACAATAACTTCGTTAACGAAGCAGGAATAAACGCTTGATCATCACCAACCGTATACACAGATTCATTAGCAACTAAATCTGTAATAGCAACTGCAACATCAATACGATCATAAAGATCCGTTTGAAGCTCTGATTTGAGAGAAGCTGTTGAAAAAGAATATAAATACTGTGTCATCCATAAAACAGCAAAACAACAAAGAATAAACTTCATTTAAGCAAGTAATCGAATCGCTTTGATACGCTGTAAAACAGGTGGATGTGTATAATCTATCCAAACTTTTAACCAATGTGGCTCTAAATTAGAAAGATTATCAACAGATAACCGTTTTAAGCCATCAATCATCGCATCTGGCAAGTTTGTCGTACGAACCGCAAACTCATCTGCCTCAAACTCATGTTTACGTGACATATAATGAGTAAGCACACCAATAATCGCTTCAATCGGTTGAAATAAAAAACCAAAAAAGATTAACGACGTATAAATCGACACCGCTTCCATCCCAAAAGCTTGTGCCAATAAAGGATTATTCAAAAACAAAGATAACAAATATAACATTACTCCACTCGTAACAATCGAAATAAACAAAGACTTATGAATATGACGCAATTTATAATGCCCCATTTCATGAGCAAGAATAGCCAACAATTCATCCGCACTATGCTTTTCTATTAACGTATCAAATAAAACAATACGTCGTTGATTACCAAATCCCGTAAAATACGCATTTGATTTACTAGAACGTTTACTTCCATCCATCTTATAAATACCTTTAAAAGAAAAATTATGTTCCAACGAATACGCTTCTAACTTTTGCTTTAACTCCCCATCTTCTAATGGTTCAAATTTATTAAATAAAGGCATAATAAAACTAGGCGCAATATATACCAAAATAAGCTGAACAAAAACCATAAATCCCCACGCAACTAACCAAGCACCATTACCCATCGATTCAAAAAACCACAAAAGTGCCATAATAATGGGTGTCCCAATTAATAATGAAATAAAAAGAGATTTAATAAAGTCACCCCAAAAAACACCTTTTGTCGCTTTATTAAACCCATAAGCCTGCTCTATCACAAACGTTGAATAATACGAAAAAGGTAAACTTAAAATCATCATACCACCCAACAAAATCAACATATAAATAACCCCTGTAAACAAAGAGGATAATTCAAACGATCGTACAAAAACATCCAAACTATTAAACCCACCAAACATAATAAATGGAATCATAATAAACATAGTTATCGTTTGTTTAATAAACGAAAACCGTGTTGTTTCTTTTAAATATTGCTGAGATTTTGCATATTTCTCATCATCATAAACCCCTTGAAACTCAACTGGTATTTGTGTAGAAACAGACCGACTATTTAACCATTCAATAACAGAATCAAAAACATAAAACCCAAGATAAAAAACTAAAACCAAAACCAAAAAAATGTTCATAGAATAAGAGTACCCAAAATCATGATGTTTGTAAAATTAATTAGGTTTAGCATTACGAGCTGCATTACGAATCACTTCAGGTAAAGCAGGATGAATATAAATCATTTTTAATAAATCCTCATGCTTAGCATGCAAATTAATCGCCATAATACACATATGAATCATAGTAGCAGCCTCTCTACCCATAATATGTGCCCCAATCAAACAATGAGTATTCGCATCAAAAATAAGTTTGACAAAATCAGTATCCGATTGCAAAGCCATCCCCATAGCCGAATCTTTGTACCAATTCGTACCACAATAATAATCTCGTTTCTTAGCAATACAATCACGCTCTGTTACCCCTACCCCAGCCACCTGAGGAGACGTAAAAACAGCATAAGGTACTGGTGGATAAGTAATAACTTCCCTAGAATCATTGTTAACAACATGATCAAATAAAAATTGGCCTTCAAAATTAGCAGAATGACGAAACTGATACCGACCAATAATATCACCAAAAGCATAAACATTTTTAACCGCTGTTTCTAACCTATCATCAACTTGAATAAACCCCTGATCATTACAACAAATATCCGTATTATGAAGCCCCAATACATCAGAATTAGGCTGAATACCCGTAGCCACCAACACATTATCAACCGTTAAGACATCTGCATTGGCTAATTGAACTAAAAACTGATTATCTTGATAACAAACCTCCACTGGAACCTGATCAAAAATAACAGAATGCTCTTGTGAAAATCGTTGCTGAAATAAGGCAATAATATCATCATCTTCATGCTTGATCATTTTACTGCGCACTAAAAATGTAACAGCGACACCCATAGCTTGGAAATAATATCCCAATTCAACGGCAATATAACCGCCTCCAATAATCACCATAGACTTAGGTAATGTAGTCGCCCTTAAAGCTTCTGTCGAAGTCCAATAAGGAGTCTGAGCTAACCCCTTAATATTAGGGATCAAAGGCCGTCCACCAGCAGCAATAAAAATTTTATCTGCCGTAATCACCTGATCACCAACTAAAATTTCATCATTTGATTGAAAAACAGCCGTATCAGAAAAATAAGTAATATTTTCATGCTTTTCATATAATGGCTTAATAGAATCAGATTCTTTATCAACCACTTCAGATACATACCCCACTAAACCAGCAACATCAACAGATACGTCCTGATTAACCGTTATAAAAAATTTATGAGCTTCACGAATTTCAGAAATAACATCAGCACTATGAATCAACATTTTAGAAGGAATACAACCACGATTTAAACAAGTTCCCCCCAAAGGACCATGATCAACGATCGCAACATTCAAACCTAAATTAGCGGCAGGCCTAGTAAGCTTAGATCCACCACCCGAACCAATAATTATAATATCGAATTTTTTTTTCATTTAGATTATACTAACACTAGATATCAAAAAAATAGAGGGATATATCAATGGAATCATTATTAATTTTTTGTTCACTACTATCAATTATACTTGGAATTATCCAACTATTTTTTCCTAAGGTTGTTGACTCAATGGAACGCTATTTAGATCAACTATTTCATATTACAGAACATAATACCATTTCATTTCGACGTGTTATTGGACTTACATTAATTATTGTTGGGGTTATCTTAATATATTCAGCCAGAAAAAATCATTTTATTACCGGAATATGATTTTATCAGACAAAAAAATACGTGAACTTTTAAATAATCAGCAATTAATTATCCAACCATTAGATAAAAACGCTATTCAACCCGCATCGATAGATTGTCGCCTAGGATCACATTTTTTAAGTATCGATGAAAATTTAAATGATAACGGCATATTAAGTTTTGACAAAGAAATTCAATATAAAGAAATCAATGCTAATTCCATTATTTTACCCCCAAAATCATTTATTTTAGCAACAACAAAAGAAACTATAAAAATTCCTAATGGTTATTCTGCTTTTGTAGAAGGACGAAGTTCTATTGGTAGAATGGGTCTGTTTATTCAAAATGCAGGCTGGGTAGACTCCGGCTTTGAAGGCAATATTACGTTAGAATTATATAATGCCAATTCACTACCAATTAAATTAGAAGCTGAAAGACGAATCTGCCAACTCGTAATATGTGAAATGGATCAACCCTCAGAATTTCCATACAACGGTAAATATCAAGGGCAATCATTATCAGTAGGAAGCAAAGTATACTTAGATACACTATAAGTTATGACGTTTCCTATCAATCGCCCCTGTCCATCATGTAAACAGTTAAATACGCTCATTATCAATAAAGAAAACATTAATTGCACAGCCTGTGACTTTATTATCCAATATCAATGCCCTCTTTGTAAAAAAAGTTTAAAAAACAGTAGCTGGAATACAGATGAACATGGCGACTATACAACATGCAAATCATGTTCCAGTGTTATTCATATACAAAAAGTACAAAATTTGTTTAATAACTTAATGAAAATTTCCTATGATCAACACTGTAAGTTATGCAATGGCCCAACCATATATAGAACCCAAGCAAATATAGGACACCGCTGTTTTTATTTTCCAAAATGTTCTGGCCAAGCATCCTTATTTCAACAAAAAAAAGAATGCTTGATATTTTTAGATTTTGAAACAACAGGCCTAGATTTAAGAAAAAATCATATTATAGAAATAGGAGCCTTAAAAATAGATCCAGATGGATTTGAACATACCTTTGATACATTCATCAAATCCCCTATTAACTTACCTGAAAAAATTAAAACTATCACAAACATTACAGATGACATGCTTGAACATGCACCAAACATGAAAGAAATAATCAACAACTTTTATGAGTTTATTGGCAATGCCACAATAATTGCTCATAATGCTGATTTTGATATCCCTTGGTTAGTCAATGAATTTATAAAATACAATCTTCCACTACAAAATAATTCTATTATTTGTACGTTTAAATGGGCACAACTTATGAAAGAACAACGATCTTCCTTATCCGCATTAACCAAAAAATATAAAATAGGTCACCTTAATGCACATAGAGCCTTAGCCGATGCAGCTGTAACAAAAGAACTCTTTTTTATTTATGAAGATGCACAATTAGTACCAAGACCTATTCAACCTCTTAGTGATTTCGAAAAAATATTAAAAAAAATAAATCGCTATAAAGTTACTAACAAAGAAACCGTTTCGATATAACAAAATCTAAATATCAAGATTAATACCAAGATCAACCCCTCCCTGTTCAACCAAAGAATCTTTGCGATAAACAAGCTCAAGATTTAAATGATCATTCAAATGATAACCTGAAGATAAACTATAATAACGATTATTAAAATCATAAAAATTAGCTGATAATGAAATATTTTTTCTAGGATAAAAGTCAAATCCTATCCCCTCAGCATTATGAATAATCCCAAAACGAGAACGAAACAATGATGAAAATTGATATGATTGTTGAAAATGCTGAAAATTAATCGTACCAAACCGATTACCAATTCCTCCAATAACCCCAAATCGTCCTTTATTAATTCCAATAAACGTATCAAAATAACCACGCGATATAGTTGGAGCATAAGAAACATGTGTATTAGTATCAACACTAATATTACGAAATGATGCCAAAGGAGACGTTTCACCAACAACCCCCACAAAACCTTGTAAATCAGCTGAAACTTGTTCTAAATTAGTAATAATAGCTGTAATTTTAGCAACATTATCAACATCAGACAAAGTAGACGTTAACGTTTCAAGATCAGCTAAAGCAACCGTTGTATCATGAAAACGCTTAATAGAATCATGAATCAAAAATAAAGATTCCTCATTATCAATAGCCTGAATTAGCGACTGAATAGACGAAACAGACTCATTAGCATGTTTAAGTAAATCTGTAAGATCACCTTTTGATAACTGAGACAACTGCTTTGAAACATCATGAATATTATGGACGATACTTTTAATCTGTGCAAAAAATACAGGATCAGCTAAAAACGATTTTAAATGATTTAATATCGCCTCAGATTGAATTAAATTCTGAGATCCTAAATCAATAAAATTAGCCAAATCTGAACCAGATTTACCATCAATAATATCACCATCTTGATAAAAACTACTATTACTAAGCCCTGGTTCAATCTGAATATAATTTTCACCCACTAATCCATCAAACATAATTTTAACCTTAGAATCATCAGGAATCTGAATAGATCCATCAACAAAAAATTCAACATCAATATGAATCGGTAAAGGAGCAATATGAATAACATGTCCAATTGTATAACCCCGATATCGAACAGCTGCCCCATCAATAAGACCACCAATATGATCAAACCGTCCCACTAATTCATAGCCCGTAACCTTACGAAAAATATCACTTTGCCAAATGATTAGCACCATGGATACAACCAACATTAAAAATGTAACAATCCCAACAATTAACGATTTATTAGAATCATTATCCATCAGACTGTCCATTAATAAATGAAGCAATAATCGGATTAGAGGATGTCATAATCGTTTCTGGTGTCTCTGGCTCACACAACACCCCATCATCTAAATAATAAATCAAATCAGATGTTCTCATAATAGTTGATAATTGATGCGTAACAATAATAGCTGTCGTATTTAATTCATCAGAAATACGAACAATAAGATTCTCTATATTAGTTGATAAAACAGGATCTAAACCGGTTGTTGGTTCATCAAACAACAAATATTCAGGATCCGTAATAATCGCACGAGCAAGACCAACTCGTTTTTGTTGCCCTCCCGATAATTCGGCAGGGTACATCTCATTAAACCCTGTCATTTCAACCAAGTCTAAAGCATGATCAATCTTTTTTTGAATCTCACTATCTGAAAAAGAATTAGCTGATTCATACAAAGAAAACCCAACATTTTGTGCTACAGTCATCGAATCAAACAAAGCAGCTGATTGAAACAACAAACCAATTTTTTTTCGAATCCCATAAATTTTATCAACATTTAATAAAGCCATATCATTCCCATCAACAAGAACTTTCCCAGAATCAGGCTTTAATAAACACAAAATCAATTTTAATATCGTACTTTTTCCAGAACCAGAAGGCCCAATAATCGTAATCTTCTTTCCAGAAGGAACCAATAAAGAGACATCCTTTAAAATACGCTTACCATCAAAAGACTTTGCTAAATGACATAATTCAATCATAAAAACCCCTTAAAATAAAATATAAGACAAAAAATAATTAACCACAAAAATAGAAATAATAGTCTTAACAACAGCACGTGTTGTTGCTACCCCAACCCCCTTAGCACCAGCCTTAGCATTTAATCCCTGATAACAAGCAATTAAACCAATTAAAAACCCAAAAACAAGCGCCTTAATCAATCCACCAATAATATCAAAAGGCTGTAACATCGTAATCGCAGAACTAAAATAAGCATTAGGATTAATATTGGCCATCGGAACCCCCACAAAAAAACCACTCATAAATCCAACACCATCAGCAACCCCTACCAATAAAGGCATCATAATCATGACAGCTAAAATTCTAGGAACAACCAAATATTTAACAGGATCTTGTGATAACGCCTTTAAAGCATCCACCTGTTCAGTAACTTTCATCGTTCCTAATTCAGACGCAATAGCTGCACCAATACGAGCACTAACCGCAACCCCTGTTAATAAAGGTGCTAGTTCACGCCAAATAGCCAACCCAATAATCCCCCCTAACAAAAAATTAGCCCCAAATTTTTCAAACTCTCTTACAATCTGCAAGGTAAACGCCATCCCAATAAATACAGAGGTTATAATCGTAATAGGCAAAGATTGAATCCCCAACATGTAAACTTGATGAATAACCTTATGATAAAGACGATAAGGAGAAAACATCGACCTAACAAAGCGTAACCCTAAATGCGTTACATTACCTAAATCAATAAAATAAGAAACAACAAATTGACCAATACGCCTAAACATTAATTAAATCTTATCTGATAATCTAAAACTTCTAAACTTTTTTTTTCGGGTAACTTTAAAACATAATTATCCTCTGCTAACGACTCATTCAATAAGGATAAACTCATCTTAAGAGGATCCAAATGCAAAATAATAACCTTTGTTTTAAAATCAACAGATTCAACCGACACATATTTTCCATTTAAAATTTGTTTTAATTTAAGTTCACAGTTTTTACATGTCATACCCTCAACAACATATTCCTTTTTAGTAAACTCCTTATTACTACCAATATGAGACTGATTCATAATTAATACAGTACATAAAAAAACAGTCGGAATAACCAAAGCTAATGTAATCAAAACTTTTTTAATCATAATAAACTCCAATAGAAAATAATAACTAATTTTACCGAGTTTTTGTATAGGAATCAAACATTATATACGTTATATTTATAAAAAAATAAAATTATATGACATGAAAATCTCTTTTTATATCTTCCCATTAAGTATGCTAGCAACCCTAATTTGCTGCCTAATAAAAGAACTTTATATCATCTTTATTCTCATTGGAATAATAGGTATCGTTATCACAAAAAAAAAGACCGTTCAGTATTACATCATTGGCTTTATTAGCTGGATCATCATTATCAACTGCTATATTACTATAGAAACAAACAATAGATTAACCATCATAAATAGCTACCCATCATCAAAAAAAGCAACCTTTACAGGTAAATTAATATATCAATATAACAATAAACTTATCTTAAAAACAAAAGAAGGTTTTCAGCTAACGGGATTTTTACCCAAAACAAAAAAAATCAAGCAAACCTTAGGTGATATCATCACCGTTCAAGGCCATTATACAAAACCAACAATCCCCACAAATCCAGGACAAACCAATAAACTAACTTACGCTATTTATTATAAAAAACTAGGATCAATAACAATCAAAACCATAACAACACTAAAAAAAGAAACAAAACTTAATATCAACACCATTTGTTTTAAAATAAAACAACATATTATTAACCAACACCAAAATAGCATGAAAAACCCCCACGCAACCATTTATTCTGCTCTTATTTTTGGTGAAAATTATTCTGAACTAGACTATCAAAGCAAACAATTATTTCAAAAAGCAGGTCTTATCCACGCTATCGTTGTATCAGGCTCACAAGTATCATTAGTACTAGGCCTATGCCATCTATTACTAAATACATTAGGCCTATATCGCTATCATCAACTTATTATCTTAATTCCTATTAGCATTTTTTTTTATATCTTAACAGGCGGGGGTGAATCCGTATTACGAGCAATCTTGATGGCTCTATTAATGTTTCTTATTAAATTTGGCTTTGGTTATAAAGCATCCCCATTACATATCGTAAGTGTCACCGCCCTGATCATGTTTATCTTAGATCCCTTTATCATTTACAAAATAGGTGCAATTTTATCATTTCTAGCCACATTTTCACTAATCTTTGGCACTGATATGGTGCAACAACAATTGCCTAAAAACCTACCTAAAACAATTAAAAACATCCTATCAATTGGTATGGCACCATGGTTATTTACAACGCCCATTTTAATTTTTAAATTTCATTCTTTACCACTTGGATCACTAATATCAAATGCATTATTAATTACATTAATCGAATATACTGTCTTATTAGGATTTACATCAACCTGCTTAGGGATCATTTATTTTCCCATTGCCTTGCTACTAAATCAAATCGCATGGCTATGTATCCAAATTATTATTCTAATTAGTACCTGGGTAACTAAAATTCCCTTAGCAGATATTCCTATTAGTCATCACAATAGCGTCACACTCTTATTTGTACTCGCCACATGGATCTGTTTTAAAACAAAATATTCATTGAAAACCAAAAGCTATGCATGCCTGTGTTTTATTCTAATTGGTATTAATAGCTATTATTTTCAATACAAAAATTCAATTACTATAGCACAACTTGATATTGGCCAAGGAGATGCTACATTAATTAAAACCAATTATCTATCCTGCTTAATTGATACAGGACCTCCTTATGATAAACGATTAGGGTCCATCACCTACAATGTCTTATTACCAGCATTACGCTATTATGGAATCCGCCACTTAGATCTATTAATTATCACTCATTTTGATAAAGATCATGTTGGAAATTTAAAATCATTACTTGAAACCATCCCTATTAAAACCATCCTTCATAATGGAAATCTAAATCATTACCTAAACAACAATCACATTACACTTCACTCAAAAACAAAAACACAAAAAGTATGTAATCAAAACCAACTCAATTATAAAACATTACAATTTAAATTCTTAAATCCTTGCCAACAAGCCAAACATCAAAACAAAAATAATCAATCCTTGGTCTTTAAAATCACCAGCCATCCCTATTCCCTACTATTCACAGGTGATATCGAAACCCCAATGGAATATCTCTTAGTAAAAAACAACTTAGATGATCTAAAAAGCACAATTTTAAAAGTAGGCCATCATGGAAGTAAAACATCATCTAATAAAATCTTTTTAAATGCGATAAACCCACACCATTCCATTATATCAGCTGGAAAACATAATCGTTATAATCATCCTCATCCAGCTATTATATCCCGACTAAAAAACTACGGAAAAACATGGCGAACAGATCTATCAGGTGCAATCATTATCAAAATAAAAAAAACACTATCCATCCAATCATTTATTCAATAAATAAAACAAAAAAATACTATACAGAAAAACCCAATCCAAACAACCACGCTAGCCAACCAATACACCATTACTAAATAAGACTGAAAGCATAACTAACATCCCGCTTTATTAATTACCCCAAACACGCTGATATAAACGGCTAAACAATTGCTTTGTATCAGAAACTCTGGGATTTTGAATCACAACCTTAATTGGTTGTTGATCAGCCAATCGATACAATTGATATGTAAACAAAAATTGAGGCGCTGAATCAAGCAAATTAGCCATACTCCCAAAGCGTAAATCATGAATATTAAGTCCAGTCTCTGAATATGAAGCAATATAAAAACCATTCGTTACAAATCGAATAAATTCACTTCGTTCATCCATAAACATAACCTCATCAACCCCTGGATTTTTAATAAACAAAGGCTGTTCTTCCTGAGATGTATCAAATAAAGATCGTAAAGCTACATAAAACCCCTTATCCGTTTTTACTGTAGCTGACCACAAAATAATATTAAAAGGCGTAGGTCGCGTCATAATCTGAGAATAATCAATCTGATGATACGCAAAGTAATCTTTAAAATCACCATAAATCTTCCATTTAACACCCAACGTAAGCAATAAATAAACAGAACTAATAACTAAACCCATCTTCATAATCCCAATACTTGCCTTAGACACTGGCTTAAATAAACAAATACCAATCGCAATTAATAACCATATCGTATACAAAGGATCAATAATAAAAATAGAGTTAAAAGCCAACCTAGGAACTAAAGGCCAAAATAACTGAGTTCCCCAACTTGTAAAACAATCCAATAAAGTATGTGTTAAAAAAACCCAAAAATATAACCAATACCATAATTTAAACGACAATATACTAGTAAAAAACCGTGTTAAATAAGCCAACAAACAGGGAGATAACAAACAAAATAATAACGAATGAGTTAAACCACGGTGATGTTTTAACATCAAAAAATCATCCTTTAATAACGTCAACGGTACACTATCCAAATCAGGCAACGTACCAGCAACTGCACCTAACAAAAGCGAGCGTTTACCTAATTGCTTACCTACCACTACATAAGCAACCGCCGAACCTAAAACAAGCTGTGTTAAAGAATCCATAGACTCATATAATCATATTCACCATCATTTGACTAGAAAACAAACTATAAATACGTTTAAAAATAATCTTAAAGGGGCAATTACAAAACATAATGAAACAAAAATACATACTAATCATTAGCTTAATCATAACGTTATACCTAAGTAGCAATATAATGGCTGAATTAAAAACCATTCAACTGATTACAACCGGAGGAGCTATTTCAGGAACTCAAAAAGATATGTTATCAGGAAAATTTAAATTATCCTCACGCAGTGCTGAAACGCTAGTAGCTGCCAATATTGAAATTCTAGAATTATCTGATATTAAATTTAAAGAATTATATAATATACCAAGTCAAGAAATAACAAGTAAACATTGGATAAAATTAGCAAAAGAAGTCAATAAAGCCGTTAATGATATAACAATCGATGCTATCGTCATTACTCATGGAACAGATACCTTAGAAGAAACAGCCTATTTTTTAAATTTAACCATAAAAACCACCAAACCCATTATTTTGACAGGAGCCATTAGAGCTGCCTTACATCCATCATCTGATAGTGCTCAAAACCTAATCGATTCCATTCGAGTAGCAACTCATGACAAAGCTAAAAATAAAGGAGTTTTAGTTGTTGCCAATGGAAAAATAATAAGTGCTAGACAAATACAAAAAAATTACAACCATTCTTTAGATGCCTTAGAAAGCTCAGAAATAGGAATCTTAGGTTATGTTCATAACGAAATCATTGATTTTCATGCAACAACACTTAAAAAACATACCCAATACTCTGATTTTGATATTAACACAATTTCAGACCTACCAAATGTTGATATTATATATACCTATGCAGGTAATCCAACTATCGATCTATCAGAATCTACACAAGGCGTTATCATAGCAGGTGTTGGTTCCGGAAATGTTAACAAACAAACATTAAAAAAACTAAAATCTCTCCAAAAAAATAAAATTCAAATTGTTAGAAGCAGCCGTTATAGTGGAGCCCCTCTTTATAGTGGAAAATCAAGCGAAATTAATGATAAATTTTTAAATTTTGTTTCAGCTAATAATCTATCCCCTCAAAAAGCGAGAATTTTATTAATGCTATCATTAAGCCAAACCAACGATCCTAATAAAATTCGATCTTACTTCGAAACCCATTAAACAAAAATATCCATAAGTATCATTGTCGAAGATATATCTTTTGTTTATTATAAATCTATTATGGATTCATTAACCCTTGGAAAACAATCATTTTCAAGTCGACTTTTACTAGGAACAGGTAAGTTTTCATCACCTGAAGCCATGCAAGCTGCCATTGAAGCAGCTGATGCTGAAATCATCACCGTCGCTGTTAGAAGAATCGATTTTAATAACCAAAAAGATCCATTTACACAAATCATCACCCCTAAAAAATATATATTCTTACCCAACACCTCTGGAGCACGAACCGCATCAGAAGCCGTTCGCTGTGCCGAAATTGCACGATCCTTATCCGGAAATGATTATGTAAAATTGGAAGTAACACCCGAACAAAATCATTTAATGCCTGATCCAATTGAAACATTAGCTGCCGCTAAACAACTCGTAAAATTAGGATTTCATGTTCTTCCTTACATTCATGCCGATCCTATCTTAGCAAAAATGTTAGAAGATATTGGTTGTGTAGCTGTTATGCCATTAGGATCTCCCATTGGGAGCAACCAAGGAATTCAAACCGAAACATTTATTAAAATTATTATTAATCAAGCTAATGTACCCGTAATTATTGATGCAGGATTAGGATCCCCCTCACATGCTAGTAAAGCAATGGAATTAGGCGCTGACGCTGTTTTAGTTAATACTGCGATTGCTACAGCAAACAATCCTAGTGACATGGCAACAGCCTTTAAATTAGCAACTATAGCAGGTAGAAAAGCTTATCTCGCAGGCCTTGCCCCTGAAAAAACATCAGCAGAAGCATCCTCACCCTTAACTGGCTTCTTACAATAATGTTTTCTAACCAATTTAATCATAACCTAACTGAACAAAAGGTTAGTCAATCATTATTAACATCAGAAGAAAACGTTAAAAATTGCTTAAAAAAAACCCTTTTTTCTTCACAAGATCTAATAACATTATTATCACCTAACGCAGAAAATTATTTAGAAATATTAGCCAAAAAAAGTGTTACACTAACCAGACAACGTTTTGGTAATACCATGCAATTATTTATCCCAATGTACCTATCTAATGAGTGTTATAATACCTGTACCTACTGCGGCTTTAGCTTAGAATATAACTATAAACGAAAAACATTAAATCCAAGTGAAATAAAAAAAGAAGCAACATTACTAGCAAAAAAAGGGTTCAAACACATCCTATTATTAACAGGAGAATCTCCAAAGCATGTTTCAACACCCTATCTAAAAGAAGCTCTAGAAATCATCACCCCACTCTTTTCGTCTGTAGGAATAGAAGTCCAACCCCTTCAAGAAAATGACTATAAAATATTAATTAACTCAGGAGCTGACAAACTAACACTGTATCAAGAAACATATCACAAAGAATCTTACTTAAAATATCATACCTTTGGCTTAAAACGAAATTTTAATAATAGACTTGATGCTGTAGAAAAAGGAGCAAAAGCAGGATTTTACCAAATTAATATTGGAGCCCTACTAGGCCTTTATGATTGGCGATACGAAGCATTGGCAATGGCAGAACATCTTGATTATCTTATGAAAAAATTTTGGAAAATCAAATATGCCATTTCATTTCCTCGTATCCAAGATATGATAGGAAAATTTCAAGAGCCTTACCCCATTACAGATAAACACTTAACGCAATTAATAACAGCATTTCGAATTGTTTATCCAGACCTAGGAATTACATTATCAACAAGAGAATCACAAGAACTACGTGATAACCTTACCCCTTTAGGCATTACAACAATGTCAGCCGAATCTAATACATCACCAGCCGGCTATACAGGAGGTCACCATGAAGAACAATTTCAAATTAATGATACCCGATCTCTTGAAACAATCATAACCATGCTAAAAAAGAAAAACTTAGATCCTGTTACAAAAGATTGGGATACAAGTTTAATGCCTAACTAAATCCGACAATTTTTTACATGTTTCATCAATCACATAACACGTACTACGTCCAGAACCCTGACTAACAATCAACTGACGTTGAACCAAATCAACTAATTCCAAATGTGCCGTCTTATGAGACACAGAAAATAAACTACGATACATTTTATTTTTAATAAACTTATTTTTATCTAAATAATCTAAAGCCTCTTCTTGACGCTTGGTTAACGGCCGTAATTCTAACTGACTCATCGATAATTGTTCTTCTAAATTAGAATTTTCCTCATCTTGATTAATTATAACCAAATCACTATCACTATGATCGAGAGAACTATTAGTATCCTCATCCGTTGTATCATGTAATTGAACTAACTCTTCTGTAATATCATTTAAATCTTGCAATTGTTCAATAGAATGCTCCTCATTAATAACATCAATATCACTAGCCTGCTTTGATGAATCAACAACAATAGCTTGATCAAGTGATGATTTAACTGGTTTTTCAGGAATACGATTAAATGAATAACTGCGATCATCTTGCAAAACATCTTTTTCTAAAATAGATAACGATGATCGTTCAGGATTTAAAACATAACATTTATTATTAAAATAATATGGCTTTAAGGGTGATGCTTTAATATGAATAATAGCAATACGCTTATCATTTTTAGAACATATATCAAACGAAAAATCAGGTTTTGGATAACAATAATTATCTATTAATGTTTCGATAAATGATTCATCAACATACGTTCCTAACAAGTGATAATTACGTTTATCAAAACCAATAACAATATTACCCCCTCGTGTATTTGCCATAGCCACTAAAATAGGACCTAATTTATCTTCTGAAATAAAAGAACCAAAAAATTTAGTATCAACACCATCACCATCACCATCACGTACCAAAGATAAAAAATCTGACCATTCCATAATTAAAGTATAAAGCGTTTTAAGTGATAATCAACACCTTATTCATAACCACAATATAATTATTGACTGAAACAATAGCAAATGATAATTTTCATACATGACAAAACTACTCATTATTGGTTCAGGTGGAAGAGAACATGCCATCGGAATTGCATTAAAACAATCTGATAAAAACCCAACTTTATATTTTGCACCAGGCAATGCAGGAACAGCATTATTAGGAACCAATATTGCTATTAATGCAGCTGATATTAATGGCTTATTATCTTTTGCAAAAGAAACCAATATTGATATGACTATCGTAGGACCAGAAGATCCACTCGTTATGGGAATCGTCGATACATTTCAAAAAGAAAACCTAACGATATTTGGCCCTAACAAACTAGCAGCTCAATTA
>MDSY01103033.1_pt1 | contig 19047 bp, 12 predicted proteins | sample 811131 | NCBI WGS metagenome assembly MDSY01 (sample SAMN05326643, study PRJNA326480) | marine metagenome | isolation source: seawater | place: Atlantic Ocean: South West | collected 2010
AGAGTTGCAAAATACAATCAGTTGCTGAGAATAGAAGAGGAGTTAGGTGAGATGGCTATTTATAAGGGTGCCTCTTTTAGATAGCACCCTTATTTGTTCGCATGCGATTCGCTGTGATGCTTTAACTCTCAGCTGATCGGTTATTTTAGGACGACAATTCTTTGTGTTCCATACCCGTTTGCTCGTAAAAAGTACAAACCTTGAGTGAGGTTGGTCACTTGTATCGTACTTGATTGGCCAAGAGCCACAACTTTACCTAAGCTGTTTAATATAACCCATTCTGTCATCTCAGGGCAGTTAAGTAAGTTTATGCTACCGCCCTGTGAGGAAGCGCGTATTGGGTTAGGGTAAGGAATACAAGCGGGTTCACTAGATGTAAAGATGGTCGGCTCCTGTATTGCTATCGTCGGGTCACAGAGTGAGTCAGAAGGTGACGCTGTAATAGAGATGATTTGTGAGATATCCAATGAATTTCCACAGAGATCGGAAATTGTATATATGCGTTCAATAGTACAAGGTTCATTGTCACAGTCTCCCTCAAGATTGAAATCTGTACAGGAAGATGTTGTGGTGTTGCAATTGTCACTTATGTCTAATTGATCAATATCACATGGAGTCACGTCATATAGGCATGTAAAACTCAGGTCTTCTAACGGTGTATTTAACGTAGGAGCCACGGTGTCAATTAACAGGGTTACATGTGTTGAGTCAACATAGTTCCCACAGTCATCAGAGACTCTGTAAACTCTAATCTTTTCTATAGTGCAATCATCTCCACCGGTTGTTAAGCTTTCAAATGAGAATGTGAGGGAGTCTGCTGACCCCAAATCATATGCCGTTAAGCTATTTGTTATCAATGGCAGTGTGTCACCATCGCAAGGAAGTGTGTCGCTGGATGGGAAAAAGGTAAACTCAGGTGCCGTTGTATCAAGAATCATAATGATTTGAGTCGCAAATGACTCATTACCGCAGGCATCTGACGCGGTATAGGTTCTAAGGTGAGTTGACGCTCCCAAACACAAACCTGGTTCGATAATCTCTTCACACGTCCATTCCGCAGAACTACAATTGTCTTGTATTTCAATTTCTACATCATTGCAAGCAAGGAATTCCTCGCCAAGTTCGAGCACTAAATCTTCAGGAGAGTTGACGAAAACAGGCGCCAATGTATCAGTTATTGAAATGGTATATGTTGCTGTTGTTGTATTGCCACAAAGGTCTTCAGCCGTTAATTCATGGAGTATGATATAATTGCTTTCGCAGGTTCCCGGACTTATGAATGTGGAGTCTGACACAAGTACTTCCGCGGTGCAATTGTCAATGGCCGAAATGTCTATGAGAGGAATCTCTTCTCCACAAGAAAGAGAAAGATCTGTCAGTAAGCCTACGAATTCAGGTGAAGTGTCATCTGAGACGAAGATGGAATGCGTATATGTGTCACCCGAAATGCCACATCCGTCCACAGGTGTCATCGTTCTTTCAAGTTCATATGTGTATTGACATACGCCTGGTATCGTATCCATTGTAATTTCCCACAAGATGTCATTCACACCATTTGCGACAGGCTCTTCCCAAATGATCTCTTCATCACATGTCGCTGTTGCATTTTCAGGAATTGAGATCCAAACAGGTGGAGCTAAATCGGTCATGACAATGACATGTGAAAATTCAGAAGTGTTTCCAGAAGGATCAGAAAGACTATATAAGTAGTGAATCTCATAGGGGCCAATGCATGGTCCATTGTCTGTAAAAACAGTGTCTAGTGTACAATCGAAAGTGATTTTGTTTGATGCGTAGCAATTGTCACTGGCGACCCACTCCATTGTATTGCAAGTAGGTAGGGGGGTGCCGATTTCTAAAAATGCAGGAAGATTGGGGGCTTGGGTGAAAATGGGTGCCTCCGTATCGCTTACCGAAATTAATTGACTTGCTGTTTTCTCATTCCCGCAGTCATCGGTTGCTGTCCATAAAACATGTACTGTGTAGTCGTTAGACGCACTCATAGAAATAGTGTCTAACGTATAATTTAGATTGACATCACTGCAGCCATCCGTGATTATTGGAAAATCAAATGGGTAATCTGTACTACAGTCAATGGCTATGTCTGATGGAATGTAAGTGAATATTGGGGCTACAGTATCTATAAACTGTATCGTCTGTTCCAAAGATGCTGAATTTCCACATGCATCAACGGCTGTTAAAACACGTACGATATTTGATGTAGGAGAAATACATCCTCCAGATCCAAAGTTGTCGATGTATGTAATCTCTAAGACGTCGCTGCAAGAATCAAATGCCTCAGCGTCCAATAGCGCTTCTTCGGAGCAGGCTATTTCTAAATAAGAAGCAGTGGAACCGAAAGATGGTGGAGTATTGTCTGAATATTCAATTGTTTGAGAAGCTGTTGCGCTATTCCCACAATTGTCTGATGCAACAAATGTGCGTGTAATCAGATATTGTGCGGGGCAAGCTCCAAAAATAGTGTCAGAAACGACAGTAAGTAGGACATCTGAACAAAAGTCACTTGTTATTGGCGTTCCGAAATCGTTTGAATCAAAACACGATAAACTGAGGTTTTCTGGCAGAATTAAAGATGGGGCAGTCGTGTCGATAATCGTAATTGTTTGTGTTGCTGAAGTCACATTTCCACAATCATCAGTCGCAGTGAACGCGCGGGTGATGCTGTAATCACCAGCACAATCACCAGCGATCGTTGTCTCAACGACAGCGATCGTTACCACATCACAGTTGTCAGTTGCAGTAGCGTCGTCCATTGGATGAGCGTCTGAGCACTCAGCAGTGTAATCAGCTGGTATTGTAAGAAGTGGTGAAGTCGTGTCAACAATTGTGATTGTCTGAGTTGCTGAAGTCGTGTTTCCACAATCATCAGTCGCTGTGAAGTCACGTGTAATGCTGTAATCACCATCACAATCACCAGCGAGCGTCGTCTCTATGACATTGACCGTTACCGCTCCACAGTTGTCAGTCGCAGAAGCGTCTTCCATAGGAAGATCGTCTGAACACTCAGCAGTGTAATCAGCTGGTATTGTAATCAGTGGTGAAGTCGTGTCAACAATTGTGATTGTCTGAGTTGCTGAAGTCGCGTTTCCACAATCATCAGTCGCTGTGAAGTCACGTGTAATGCTGTAATCACCATCACAATCACCAGCGATCGTCGTCTCTATGACAGTGACCGATACCGCTCCACAGTTGTCAGTCGCAGAAGCGTCATCCATAGGAAGATCGTCTGAACACTCAGCTGTGTAATCAGCAGGGATTGTAAGAAGTGGTGAAGTCGTGTCAATAATTGTGATTGTCTGAGTTGCTGAACTCGCGTTCCCACAGTCATCAGTAGCGGTAAACAATCGAGTGACAATGTAATCCCCAACACATGCGCCAGGAACCGTTTCCTCCACTACTGCAAGAGTTACCTCGCCACAGTTATCTGTGGCAGAAGCATCTTCCATGGGATGATCCTCTGAACACTCAGCGGTGTAATCGGATGGTATTGTAAGAAGTGGTGAAGTCGTGTCAATAATAGTGATTGTCTGTGTTGCTGAACTCGCGTTTCCACAGTCATCAGTTGCGGTAAACGTTCGAGTGACAATGTAATCCCCAGCACATGCGCCAGGAACGGTTTCCTCCACTACTGCAAGAGTTACCTCGCCACAGTTATCTGTGGCAGAAGCATCTTCCATGGGATGATTCTCTGAACACTCAGCTGTGTAGTCCGCGGGAATGCTTGTGAATTCTGGTAAAGTCGTATCAACAATTGTAATTGTTTGGGTTGCGCTTGAAGCGTTTCCACAGTCATCAGTCGCAGTAAATTCACGTGTTACTGTATACTCACCTGGGCACGTGCCTGGCATCGTTGTTTCAACTATGTCTATTGTTATCTCTCCACAGTTGTCAGTAGCTGTAGCGTCGTCCATTGGATGAGCGTCTGAACATTCAGCTGTATAATCAGCTGGAATCGTGAGGACAGGAGCAGTCGTGTCAACGATTGTGATTGTCTGCGTTTCTGAAATCGAATTTCCGGCATCATCAGTTGCTGTAAAGACTCGAGTAATAGTGAACTCACTAGCGCAAGCGCCATTGACCGTTGTTTCTAAGAGGTCAATTGTCACAATACCACAATTGTCGGTAGCAGAAGCACCTTCCATGGGATGATTCTCTGAACACTCAGCAGTATAGTCGGCTGGAATTGTAAGTACTGGAGCGCTCGTATCTATTATTGTAATCGTTTGTGTCGCGCTCGTCGCGTTTCCACATGCATCTTCTGCCGTAAATGTTCGAGTTACAATAAAATCCCCCTCTGCCGAACCAAATAATGTGTCAGATACGGTTGATATGCTTAATTCAGAACAAAGATCTGTTGCTGTCGCTTCTTCGAGAATTGGTGTGTCTGAACACTCTTGGGTCAGATCCTCCGGGACATACGTCCAAGAAGGAGGCGTGATGTCTGTGTGGTCGATTAAAATGTCGACCTCATCGTATCCACATATATTCCCGGCATAGAATCGGTAGAGAATGTCATTGTCGTCAGCACATGTATATTCAGAATTGACACAGTTTGTTAAATCAATTGTAATATTTCCAACGCCATTAAATGTATTTCCTGCTTCTAAAGTCTCCCAATTAACCCAGCCGCCAAGTCCGTGGTTCATGTTAATGTTGTTTGCGCCCATACTTCCCAATTGGAACCCCAATTCTTCACTTAAAGGTGAGTGTTGAAGCCTTATGGTTTTGCCTGCATTCGCGCCAACTCCGTTAAGTTTTGACATGTTGTTGATCAAAATAAAATAAATCCAATCCTGTTCCGTGCCTTGTTCTAAGGCGTCCAACACCAGATTGCCCATTGCCGTCCATTCTGTCCAGTTGAATCCTCCCTCCAAATAGACATCCATAGCGTATGCATCTGTCACATCAGCGTCATTGTAAACGACGCCAGTTAATGTGGCGGACCCGTTTGCATAGTGCGTCCATACTAAAGACTCACTTCCCACAAAAACCGATCTGATGGTGCTAAACCAGCATCCTGAAATCCCGAAAGCGTCAGGCATAAATCTTGACCAGCACCTATTGCAGGGGCGATGTTGCCTTCACAACGCGAACTCTGCCCAAGTGTAGCAACAAAAGTTACTTCATTCATCTCTAATTCTGCACATCCAGCTGTGTAGCTTGGGAAGGAAGGGGTGGGGGTAATTTCACATGACACAGAAATGGTGTCTTCGACGGTATTAAATGCCGGAGTGCATCCAGAACAATCAACTTGCGCAGACATCGCAATAATTGAAAAGGATAGAGCGATTGTTGTACTCAAGTAAAGGGACTTGAGAAGAGAAGACTTGAAATGTGAATGAATACGCATAATGATTGTCAATTGTTAGCTATATAAATATATAATAATTATACGTAAAAAGCAAGGCGCTTTTTGGATATACGCAAATACTATTCTAGTCTTTGGACGCTTTCAGGGCATAAAGTGCGATGCCGGCAGCCACAGAAACGTTTAAGCTTGATGTATCTCCATCCATCGGAATCTTTAAACGGTGGTCGCATTGTTCTATAACGTCTGTGGATACTCCAAATCCTTCATCTCCCAATACAAGACAAAATGGGACTTCAAGTTTAAACGTATTTATATCCTCTGCACTTTTTTCTGAAAGCGCGATGCATGTGACCCCACTTTGCTTCAAATACGCAAGACTTGCTGATATTTTTGAGACGCGACAAACTGGAAGTCTGAGTAATGCGCCACTTGAACTCTTTATCGCCCCATCGTTGATCGCTGCGGATCCTCTTTCGGGCACAATTAATGCATGTGCCCCGAAACATTCAGCTGATCTTGCGATTGCCCCTAAATTTCGGACATCTGTTATTCCATCTGCAGCGATAAGAATTGGCGACTCTCCTTTTTCAAATGCTCCTAGGACGATTTCTTCTAATGGCTGGTAGGTGATCGGGGATAGCATTGCAACTATGCCTTGGTGATTTTTTAACGTTAAGGCATTGAGCTTTTCACGAGGAACCATTTTTATCGGCACCCCTGCTGCTCTTACTCTGCCTAATAGTTTATTCAGTCTCTCGTTGTGAGAGCTGCGTATCACGATCACACTTTCGATATCTTTTCCAGTATCTAAGGCTTCATTCACGGGGTGAATGCCAAACACGAACGTACTTTCTGAGGGGCGTTTTGGCCCTGTATATGGTTGCTTTGATTCCATGACCGCAATGTACAACTCTCAATCGCGTTGCACCCTTCCATTTCTCCAACTTGTTACCATTCTATCCCATGTTGATTTAAAGACAATATTTCGTTCCAATTTGAATGTGTTGTTGTCAAGCTCATGGCGTCGTCGTCTGAATCTAAATGTCAACGTATTTGATGTTCCTTCCTCCCCGTAAGTCCAATATTCATTCCAATAGTCACGTCTTACTTTATTCGGTACACCGTGTATAATGTGAATCATCCCTCGGTCTGTTCGCCACCCTTCAAGTATTCCTGAGAAGTATCGATTTGCTTCTTCGACTCTGGCGTAATAGGTTTTTATTAGCTCCTTAGATTTTTCAGCTGATTTGCCACATGAAAGCCAAAAATCATCCAGGGCCTCTTTCGGGTGACTGGCATTTTGCATCGCAGCGTATTCGCTACGTGTTGCGATATATCTTGTCGATTCTATGAGAAACAAAACATCTTTGGCATCGGGAAAATCTTCATGCCTGCCGTAAATCAAAAATTCCATATCGTTAGAAGGTGAAGTGAATTTCTGTACACCTTCAAGTGTGATCCAATCTTCTTCAATAACACTATGTGGGGAAGCTTTTAACGTGTCGAGTGGATAACGATATCTTGAAAAAGGTGGGGCAGGAAGAGATTTGGGGGGGATGACATGAGAAACATTCCAAGTGCTTGGTCTTGCAGATATTATTTTAAGGGGCGTCCCAGTCGTAGCATTCGAATTTGACAAGGGCCAATTTTCTTTTAAATTCCAAATAAGTACTTCTCTGATTTCTGCTGCGTTTTTAATGGATGAATTTCTGTTTTGGTCAGTGATTTCATAGTTTATCCAAGTTCCGGCTTCTTCAGATCCGGCTGATATAAAATTGTTTAAATCAAATTTGTTGTACAACCATCTGGGTGTTTCACGTGTTAAAGTGTCTGTCCAAATCCAACGCTCATCATTTAGCTGTACAAGAACATTCGATGTAAAGGGTGTGTTTTCTCCTTCGCGTGTATATAGAAGTTCGTCTCGATCAACATTTATATATACGGATAGTGTGCCTGAATGAAGGTATGTTATGACTTCGGGGTGAAGGGCAGAGGCCTCGAAGTCATAGGGACGCCTCGATGACGTAGAATCAACAAGTATTGAGGTTGAACACGAGGTTAAAAGTGACATAAGAACCAACCAGATGAGGGGCAAGCGAAAGGGTGTTTTAGGCAGGTTGTTCAATGTGTTCTAGAATAGATATTGTAAATGAAGTGCTATTTCTGTGAAGATAGTGTATCAAATGAAACCTTTTTGTATGTGTTATCGTAATACATGGTACCTATCAATCTTTAACATCTCTGTTATGAAACATATTTTAAGAATTTCTGCCATTGTCTTGCTTCTCGGAGCAGCTCTTTCTTCTTGTGCTACAGCTTATACTGCTTGTGGCGCCTACACTTGTGTAGACGTAGAGACATGTGACTAATGTCATTTGTTTTTCATGGTGCTTAACGCCCTATAAATTTACTGAATGAAATCCCGGTTTGTCTAAACACACCGGGATTTTGGTGTCTATATGTATCGATGTATGGTGTCTTAAGTCTTATAAAGTAGATTTGTACTCATGCGAGAGGATTTAAATAACGGTTTTGTCTTTGTGGGGCTTTTTTTTGGCGCGCTTTTGTTGTCATCAAGTGTTTCAGCCCAAACCCAGGATGAGGTCAGTACGGGAAAGGATGCGGTGTATGGTGAGGGTGTAGATGTTTTGTTTAGCCACACTTCTGGGGCACATGTTTTTGCGCATACTCAAGGCGCAGGAGTGGGGTTTCGTTATGGGGTATTCCTCACCGCAAAAACCTCAAGATCATTGGGATGTAGCTTGTTGTATTTAAGGCATGAGAAGGAAGAGAAAACCTACAATCCAGTGTATGTCGAAGGTCTTCCTTATGTTTTAGGGAAGGTGAATAGCTTTATGATCTTTCGTGTCTATTTGGAATCACGGCGTGAATTAACCCCTAAGCTGAGAAAGGGAGCTGTTCAAGTAGAAAGTGTATTCAGATATGGTGCGAGTTTGGGTCTAGAAAAGCCCGTGTACTTAGTTATTGGATATCCAGAAATACCCTATGAAATTTTTGTTGATGAACCGTATGACCCCATCGAACATTTTTATAACGATATCTATGGTCGCTCATCTTGGGTAAATGGCTTAGATGAAATGAGTGTCGTGCCTGGCGTTAATGCCAGTTATGGTTTGACTTTTGAGTATGGGAATGAAAGAGCAATAACGCGATCAGTTGAAGTAGGAGCCACAATCGACGTTTTTATGCGGCCAGTTGAAATCATGGCAGCACAGTTTGTAGATCGTCAATTTGCTTTTTTGAATCTATACTTGAAGTTAGGGGTTGGATCAAAGTGGACACAAGCGCGCTGAACTTCAGGATAAAGTCACGAACTTTGTACCATGTCTGAACCCTCTACTACAGAAAAACCCCAACGCATTCCTAAGCCAAATTGGCTTAGAGTGAAATTGCCTACTGGCGAGACTTACAAAAAGGTTCGTGAAATTGTCTCAGAGCATAAGCTGCATACGATTTGCGAAAGTGGACATTGTCCAAACATGGGTGAGTGTTGGGGAGAAGGCACCGCAACGTTTATGATTTTAGGTAACATCTGCACCAGATCATGTGGGTTTTGTAGTGTCTCCACTGGCAGGCCGGAGCCTGTGGATGCATTCGAGCCATCCAAAGTTGCGAAGTCTGTCAAGCTTATGAAAGTGAAGCACGCCGTCATTACATCCGTAGATCGCGATGAATTAAAAGATGGTGGTTCTGAGATTTGGGCAGCAACAGTGCGTGCGATAAGACAGCAATCTCCAGGAACAACTCTTGAAACGCTCATTCCAGATTTTGCTGGCAAATGGGAAAACCTTCAACGTATTATTGATGTTGCTCCAGAAGTTGTTAGTCACAACCTGGAGACTGTCCGTAGACTGACGAAAGGCGTTAGAATTCAAGCCAAGTACGATCGGTCATTGGAGGTTTTAGAGAGATTAGGCAAAGCAAACATTAGAACGAAAAGTGGACTTATGCTCGGTCTTGGGGAAACAAAAGAAGAGGTGATCGAAGCGATGGATGACCTCAGAAATGTAGGTGTGAATGTTCTGACACTTGGTCAGTATTTACAACCAACTCCCAAACATTTGCCTGTTGCAGAGTTCATTCATCCTGATCTTTTTAATGCGTATAAAGACATCGCACTTTCAAAAGGTTTCATGTATGTTGAAAGCAGTCCACTGGTACGGTCTTCATATCATGCAGAAAAACACGTGAAATAATTTGTATTGTCGTAACTTTATCGAGCAATTTAGATTGAAATAAAAACGAAAATATGGTAACAAAGTATTTGCCCCTTTTAGCCCTTTTGGCTTTAGCAGTAATTTGGAGTTCTACTCTTAATGAAGATTACACGGACCTCACAGCGTCTGTTTCATCCACTTACACTCCGCGTTTGGACGCTAGCCAGGCTTCGCAAGATGCTGCTGGAGCAGCTGAAATTACCCGCATGCTTTTAGGGGACGTCGAAACTGGAGAAATTAATTCAAGTGGACTCGCGAATCTCAGGAACAAAGTGCTAAAATTTGCATCTGCTCAAGCGCGTGCAAACACAAAAAACACAGATCTTTCTTGGGTTGAAATGGGGCCAGATAATGTGGGTGGTCGTACGCGTTCGATCGTCCCAGTCAATGAAGACCTCATCTATGCAGGTGCTGTGTCAGGCGGTCTTTGGAGATCTTTAGATGGTGCAAACTCATGGAATCAAGTAGATGGTTTCCCTAATCTTATGGTTGCTTCCATTGCTGTTGCCACTAATGGTGATATTTACGTAGGTACAGGTTCTCAGTTTGATGGTGCAGGTGGTGATGGTGGCTCTGGGTTTCGTGGTAGAGGTATCTGGTGGAGCAATGATGGAGGTGAGGTTTTTAACATCGTTGAAGGTACAGACCCTGGCGCATTTTCAGGGGGCGATTGGTCTTCGAATGATGCTTTAGTCAAAGACCCTCTCGACAACAACAAAGTTTGGTATGGTTCAAATGACTCATTTGGAACAATAGAAGACGGTATTATTGATGGGAACTCTACTTCAGGAGGACCTACAGGTGGTGTGACCGATATTGCGATAGCGCATGACGGGAGCTACATGTTGGTGTCTGCAGCGAACGGACGCGTTTACCGTTCTACAAACGATCAGCTTTCTACTTTTGAGCCTATCACTGCTGGAGGATCAAATTCAGGAAGTTTGCCACAAAGTGGTATAGGCCGTGCACGAATTGCGATTTCGCAAGATGATCCAAACCATGCATTTGCACTTTATGCTACTTCTGGCGGAAGTTTCTATGGCCTCTACCATTCAGATGGCGCTTCAGAAATGGGTTCTTGGACCGTATGCTGGCCTGGTGGAATTGACACGTCAACACCACTTCCGAGATCTCAAGGGATATATGACCTTGCATTAGGGATCAAGACAGGACAACCTGACCTCGCTTATGTTGGCGGTATTGAATTGTGGCGCTCAGGTCCGAATCAGCAAGCTGAGCAGGCAGCTGCTTCGTTTGATTTTCCTGGATTCCCCTATGGAGTCCATGCAGATCTTCATGAGATTGTATTCACGCCTTCAGGAACAATGTTTGTGGCTTCTGATGGTGGTCTGTACAAGAGTGACAATGGAGGACTTAGCTATACGGAATGTAATTTTAATTACAACGTGACTCAATTTTATGGTATCGCACACAGCGCCGGAGGTGCAGTGTTAGGAGGGACACAAGACAACGGCTCTTTGTTTATCCCCACTGGTGATTTCTTTTTAAGTGAGTTAAATGCTGTTGAAGTTAATGGTGGTGATGGATTTGATTGTTCGATAAGTCAAGTCACCGAGTCTTCAGAACATACATACGCGTGGTTTGCCGCTTCACAAAATGGTGGGCTCACCCGTGGTACAATAACCCCTTCAGATTACACTAATCTTGGCGGATTCTATGACAATGATATCTCAGAGTTGATTGATGATCAAGGTGATTTGGGACAATTCTACACGTGTTTAAGTTTATATGAAGACACAGAAGATGAGGATAGTGAACAACAGATCATCCTTGTGAATCCGTATGGTGAGACTGTGACAGATAGTACGTTTACCCTTGCTACAAATAGCCAAAACCTTACTTTTGATTATACCCTTTCAGATGGTGAAGAGTTAATGTTCTACGATGAACTTATCCGTCCAGATCGTTTATTAGATTCTGCTCTTGAGGAAGATCCTGACTATTTTTGGTTAGAACCACAAATAGCCTTTGAACAATTTGTCTGCGTAAATGATACTCTCGGTGAGGATACAGTTCAGGTTATTCTTGAGATTATACCTAACCTAGTCGATACCGTTGTGGTCGTAGATGGCATAGAATATGATTTAACCATAGACCTTGGGAACGATACTGTTTTCGGTGAAGAAGTTCAATTCGATATTGTAGAGAATTGTGACACGATGTACTTTCACCCTGGTGACACGCTTTATAATGAGTCTGGTAGAATACTTGTTCAAGATCCTTACACAGCTTTGCTTTCAATAGGATTTATAGGGAATCAAGGTGTCTGGATGACAAGGGAAGGGCTTAATTTTAATACAACGCCAGACTGGATTCGTTTGGGCGCAGCTCCAGGTGGTTTCAATGGGACGAAGTCTATTGAATATGTTGTAAATGATGAGGAGCACGGTGGAGATGTCATGTTTGTGAGCGGTTGGAATGGAACTTTGTATCGTTTTTCTGGCCTTAAAAATGTGTATTCTCAAGAAGATGTGGAGGAGTATGTTGTCATAGATCAAATTGTATCTTCTGCGGGTGGCGCAATCACAGGTGTGAGTGTCGACCCCAACAATGCGAATCACGTTGTGTTTACCGTAGGTGGATATGGCTCTGTAGGTGCTGGTAAAGTTCGTGAATCGTGGGATGCTCTGTCTCCCTCACCGACCTTCTCAAATATTTGGTCAGTTTCAGGTTTGGGAAATATGCCCATGTATGATGCGGTCATTGATTTCCAAGATGAAACAGGTGAAACGATTGTGGTGGGAACGGAGTACGGAGCCTTTGTCACAGATAACGGTGGTGTTGATTGGACAATATCTAACCTAGGTATGGCTTCAACTTCAGAATCTCTTACAGCGCCAATATTTGACTTGCAGCAACAATGGCGTTCTGATACACGATGGAGCTACCCTACAAATACTGGGGCGATTTATTCAGGAACGCATGGCCGTGGTATTTTCCGCTCAGACACCTTCTTAGGTGCCGATGATGTTGTCATAACTGATCCAAGTCCGCAAGGTTTGCTTATTTACCCTAACCCTGTGAATGGGCCTTCAGTTCAAATCAGTACTTCAGGATTCTCAGGTGCTTCAGTAGAGATATATGATCTTCAGGGACGTGTTGTTTATTCTGACAATGTCCAAGACAATCAAGGCGCTGACAGAATGATGCTTGACGTAAGCATGCTGTCTAACGGTACCTATGTGGTTCGTTTGGCTAGCCAATACAAATCTTTGGCTTCTAAGTTGGTGATTCGACGTTAGTCACAGATAACAAGTTTAAAAAAAGGAGATCCATTTGGGTCTCCTTTTTTGTTGAATCATTTTGCGTGAAATTTTGACACTTACGTATTCAAAGTAAGGACTCCATTTTCAATTTTAGCAGAGCTGAAATGTGTGATCCAATCCCCAATGTTGATATAACGAGCAGGTGCGCGCGTTTCTAAATCATTGGGTAAAGAAAGGTCCAAAGGAAGATGCCTGTGTCCGAAGATAAAACAGTTGATACTCGGGTCGGATTTGAGAACTCCTTGACAATATTGGTACAGGTTTTCATTTTCAGGAGATGTATATGGCCCGCCGCTTTTGCCTCCAGCGGAACGACTGTTTTTTGAAAGCCGATTTGCCAGCCGTATGCCTAAATCTGGGTGGAGCCATCGAAACATGAATTGAGTGAGTTTGTTCTGATATACTTTCTTTGTGAGTTTATACCCTCTGTCACCAGGACCCAACCCGTCTCCATGTCCTATCAAACATTTTAAACCATCCCACTCTCTCACAACAGGTGAGGTATGGATTTGGACGCCAAGTTCTGACTCCAGATAGCCAAACGACCACAAATCATGATTGCCCAAGTGATAATGAACAGGAATTCCGAGGTCAGTAATCTTTGCAATCGCACCCAGCAGTCGCACCCCACCTTTCGGGACAACGTTTTTGTACTCGAACCAGAAATCAAACAAATCTCCCAGCAGATGGATTTCTGTCGCCGGGCCGCTGGCGGCTATACCTTGACCGAGTGAGACATCCTCTAGCCATTTGATGAATTTCTTTTCCCTTACGCGGCTTGATTCGATGTCGGGGACTCCGAGATGCAAATCTGATGCAAAATATACGCGATGGCTCAAGATATTATTTGTTGATTGTGGTTCTTACTTGAATAGTTTTTCCAGTTCCGTTTCGAGTGCTCTGCCTCGTAAATGTGTTTCAATAATCACCCCGTCGCGTCCGACTAGCAATGCGTGTGGAATGCTTGAGATTCCGTATGCACGTGACGCAGCATTTCCCCACCCTTTTAAGTCACATACGTGGTATGGCCAAACCAAACCATCTTTTTCGATGGCATTCTTCCATTTGTCAGCGTTGCTGTCTAAGGAAACAGAGAATACTTCAAATCCTTGCGAATTATACTTTTCGTAAGCTTTTACAACTGCAGGATTTTCTCTTCTACATGGCCCGCACCATGATGCCCAGAAATCAAGTAGAACGACCTTGCCTCTTAGGTCGCTTAATTTCCTGACATTCCCATCGGGATCAGCCATAACGATATCCAGTGCTTCATCTCCTGCAGCATATTGTCCGTTTTTGCGATTGGTCTTTTTTGGTGGAGGTTGATTTGGAATGGTTCTCGCAGTTGTTGATGCATCGTACTTCTTCTTGAACATTGTGTAATAGTCAGAATCACTAAATGATGTCGACAAAGACTTGAGAACAGATTTAAATGCTGTAGCATGCGTCTCAATATTCAGTTGTTCAAGTGCTGCGAGTGTGGCAGGATGGCCTTCGTTTTGTTTTATAAAGGAAAGGCTCGTTTTGTCAATCTCTGCAATGAGCATTTTCATTGCTTTATTCGCTTCAGTTTTTTGTTCGTTCGAAAGTGTACGTAATGCTGCTTGGCTTTTTAGAAGTGAATCTTGAAGGGGCATGACTGAAGCGTAATATTTAGCTAGCAGGCTGCTCTCTTTTGACCCTTCAATTAATGCTTCTGTAAGATACTTGTTGTCTAGAGGTATGGTCGCTTGAATGTTTGGCGCTTCTGTTGAATCAGTGATCAGTACAACAGGCCAACCTTTATTAATTATCAATTGGTGAAATCCTCTTTCTAATGGGACTTCGGGGGTGATAGAGAAATCTCCATTCTCGGTCGTTTTACCCTCGGCAACTTTCACCAAAGATCCATTTTTAAAACTTCTTAAGATCACACTTGCACCAACGTCTAAACCTGTCAAGTTGCCTGAAATGGTTCCTGCATTTTCGGGTGAATTGTTCCCGAAATCTGCGCATCCGATGTTCAAGATGCCAGTAGCAATGGTTATGAATAAAATACTAAGAGGTGTAAATTTCATGCGAGTCATTTTCTTTTTGCAATATCTTTTGCAAATATCGTGGATTGAAGCCATTCGTCAACGCATTTTTCAAGCGCTTCTTTTTGATGCCACTTTACCACGATTGGGATGACGATCAGTGGAATTCCTTTTAACGCTGTGGTGTAAGGTTTTATTCTTTCAGCATCTTTTGCCGTCGTAACGATTGCATCGAGTTTTTCAGATCGGATACACGTCACCCAATCCGAAACATCTTTGCTTTTAAACTGGTAATGATCGGGATAGGATTGTCTTCTTACGACTGTCCAAGAATCGAGCAGTCCATCAATAAATCTTTCTGGAGAAGCAATGCCAGAAACAGCAAGTACTCTCGGTTTATCAGATTTAAAGGATGCTTTCTTAACCGTACTTAAGTCTTTTGACGCGGATGACATATGGGTTGAGAAGAGGAGCTGAGAAGAGGAGCTTTTTGAAAGTTTCTGAATCAGATCCTCCGAATGGCATCGCGTGTAGATCCAAACATCGAATTTGCTTGCCCTGCTTTTTAGATCTCTTAAATCTCCACCTGGCAGAAGTGATGACATGTTTAGGGGCCTTTCGGAATCTATTAAGAGTACTGAGAGATCCGGTTTCAAGGCCCTGTGTTGTAGACCGTCATCTAGAACGACGACTTTAACTTCGGGTTTTTCTTTCGCAATCCGTGCGATTCCAAGTATTCGATCTTCACAAACAGCGACCGAGTTGAGCGGATGCAATGATTTTAACAATGACGGTTCATCTCCGACATCGCGCCAATCGCTGTCATCTAAAACCCATCTAAAACCTCTTGTTTGCCTTCCATAGCCTCGGCTTAATAAAGCGACGTGTTGCGCTCCTCCTATTTTTTCTGACAGTAATGAAAGGAAGGCAGACGCGTGTGGTGTTTTTCCAGTGCCTCCCACATGAATGTTTCCAATGACAAGTGTCGGTATTGCGCCAGATTGGCTTTTAAGAATTCCTGAATCATATAAAAAATGACGTATCACTATAGCTACAGCATAAATTACTGTAAGCGGAGATAGAACGAGTCTCTTTAGTGTCTTAGTAAGTATCTTAGTCGTCATGGAATCTCAGAACGCATTCAAGGTACGCGACATTACGCGAGTGTTAGAAGAATGGGCACCTACTGTTTTACAAGAGTCTTATGATAACTCAGGATTACTCGTAGGTGATCTCTCAGCAAAAGTAACAAAAGTTTTGATCTCATTAGATTGCACGGAAGAGGTTGTCGCTGAAGCAGAGCGAGAAGGCGCGGAGTTGATTGTCAGTCATCATCCCATTATTTTTTCGGGTCTTAAAAGATTGACCGGGAATACACATGTTGAGAGAACGGTCCTCAGGGCGATTAAATCAGGCATCGCACTATACGCCATACATACAAACCTGGACAATGTTGCATCAGGTGTCAATTTTGAGCTAGCGACTGCCCTTGGATGTGCCCCTGAATCTTTGAAAATTCTGAGGCCCAAATCCGAGTCCTTACATCAAGTGACGGTCTATTGTCCCAGTGCATATGCAGACAAAGTGAGGGATGCCATGTTCCAAGCTGGTGCAGGAAGCATTGGAGATTATGACAGATGTAGTTTTAATTTAGTTGGTGAAGGAACATTCCGTCCAGGATCTGATTCAATGCCCTTCATAGGGGAAAAGGGACAAGATCACTCTGAGCCAGAAACGAAAATCGAATTGTTGGTGGAGAAGAGACTGTCAAGAAGCGTTGTAGAAGCTGCTGCAAATGTCCATCCTTACGAGGAAATGGCGTATTTCATCTCGCCTTTAGAAAATAAAGATGAAAATATTGGCGCTGGGATGATTGGAGAGTTGCCGCAACCGATGACATGGGAAGCGTTCCTTGATCACGCCAAACACGCGCTGAAGGCCACCCATGTTAAGCATACAAATCCAGTGAGTGAATATGTCTCAACCATTGCTGTGTGTGGTGGTTCCGGTTCTTTTTTACTTCGCGATGCCATCGGTAAAAAAGCGGATGTGTTTCTGTCTTCAGACTTTAAATATCATGAGTTTTTTGATGCAGAAGGAAAGATATTAATTGCGGATGTAGGCCATTATGAGAGTGAATGGCGAACAAGTACGTTGATTGCCAACGTTATCAAGCAGAAATTCACTAAATTCGCGGTTCGTTTAGCTTCAAGCAACACGAATCCTGTTAAAATCCGTTGATTTACAACAAAATATCCTATGGCTACAACAAAGAAGACCCTTACTGCAGAGGATAGACTCCGCACCTTGTATGATTTACAACTCATTGACAGTCGCATCGATCGTATCCGAGTAATACGCGGTGAGCTTCCTTTAGAAGTTGAAGATCTAGAAAATGATATTGCTGGGATTTCTATTCGACTTGCAAATATGGAGGAAGAGAATGACACTGTTACACAGCGAATTTCTGCATATCAAATCCAGATCAAGGACAGTCAAGCCCTTATTGATAAATATACTGAGCAGCAGAATAACGTCCGTAACAATCGTGAGTTCGAGTCTCTTAATAAAGAGATGGAGTATCAAACACTCGAGATCGAACTGTGTGAAAAGCGTATACGTGAATGCAAAGCACAACAATCTCAGAAATCTGAGATTTTAGAAGCGATGCGAATAAAGAGTAAGCAAAGACAAGCAGATCTTGATTCTAAGCAGTCAGAATTACAAGAAATAATCGCTGAGACTCAAGCTGAGGAGGAAGTGCTTCAGAAGCAAAGTGACAAGATGTCTAAGACAATAGATGACCGCTTGCTTCTAACATATTCGCGTATAAGGTCAGCGGCTAAAAATGGACTTGCTGTTGTTCCTATTGAACGTCAAGCAAGTGCTGGAACGTTTATCAAGATTCCACCACAACGCCAAATCGATATTGCACTTCGTAAGCAAATTATTGTTGATGAACACAGTGGACGTATTCTCGTAGATAAGGCGCTTGCTGAAGAAGAGCGTGAACGTATGGATACGCTCATGAACAAAGAACTCAAGAAGCTTAAGAAGTAAGCCGTTTATTTCTTACGAACTTATTTAAAGTTAAAAAGGGCGCGCTGTTAAGCGGGCCCTTTTTCTTGCGTTTAAAATAATTTACAATGCGAAGTGGGAGGTGGTTACGTATACTTGCTCAGAGTCTTTTTCCGGCACCGATAGACAACATGCCCATGCTGCGTGAAAGGTTAGCTGGGGAACCTTGTATCTCAGGATCTAGAAAGTATAGGTCTTCTTCAAACCAGCTTCTTGTCCAAGCTGAGCCCACATACCAATCTTCGTTTCGGAATTCAATACCTAGGCTTGCTTTATAACGTGTCCCATTTGACATGACACCTGACTCTATGGAGTAGGGTGATGTGACCATTCCCGTGCCGGATCGGATTCTCCAATTTTTTGCAATCCTCATCTCTAAACCTATGCGCACTTCGTGAATTCTCTTGTAACTCGCTTCTACAGATGCATTTTCCACGTTGAATTCATATCCGTTAGAAAGCCAACTGTCCACATCTTTCAGTTTTCCATTCGAAAGGTTTGTTGTTTCATAATCCGCAGACAGGAGTGCACTCTTTCCAATTAGAAAAGATCCACTCACAATCGTTTTTGATGGCGTCACAATGAGGTATTCGTATCCTCCTTCAGGTGAGTCTGCATTGTAAACGTCTCCATCTTTCCATCTGCTGTTTACGGACGTGCTGTATGTGTCGGTAAGTCTTAATCTTGTGGGACTGTGCCATGCAAAACCCACTCTCATCCATTTTGAGATGTTTGCGATGACGCCTACGCGCCCTATAATCCCTGTGCCTTCCACAACCAGTGATTCGTAATAGGTCCATTCTGCGAGATCAGTTCCAGGGTCCAATGGTGTTTCAGTATGCCTCGAGTTCTCAGAAAAATAGACTTTTGACGTTCCTAAAGTGGCACCTACGCTGATTCGATCTCTAAATGTTCCCCCAAATGAATATTGCGTTTCACCCATACTCCCTGACCGTTCGATACTGCGATCGACTTTTACTGGAGTATCTGTTGCAAAAGGTGTGACGTAATTGTAATTGTCGTCTCCATCAGGATCTAACAAGTATGTATACCAAGCCAGGGATGCGGTGAATGGATATTCTCCATTGTTGAAATCT
>MDSY01108341.1_pt1 | contig 19043 bp, 18 predicted proteins | sample 811131 | NCBI WGS metagenome assembly MDSY01 (sample SAMN05326643, study PRJNA326480) | marine metagenome | isolation source: seawater | place: Atlantic Ocean: South West | collected 2010
CATTCGTGCTAGAATTCAAGAATCTATTTCTCGGATGTTAGATAGGCTTGCAAATCTCATTGATGATCGTACTGATCGTCGTGGTAACCGTAGAGATCGTCGTGATAGAGTTGACGCTCCACGAGCCGATGTTGTTCCTAACAGAAGGCGTCGTGGAACTCCTGCTCGTAGGGTGAGGAACACTGATGCTACTGCCCCTGAGGGAAATGCTAGAAACGTAGGTAATCGTCTTGGTCGTCGTAATCGTGGTGTTGATGTTCCTGAGTTGCGTGAATTGGACGATGATCAGAAGAGTCGTGTTAATCGTGCTATCCAGAATGAGTTTAATGACCTTGGTGATTATTGGGCTAAGTTGTTGGGGGTTGATGAGCCTACTGATGTAGAGATTCGTCGTTACCTTAGACGTGAGCGTCGTCAAAATAGAGATGGCCGAGAGTTACCTGGCTTAGACCGACGCATAAAAGAGCGCCGTTATCGTGACTGGTTAGAACTCAATGAGGTTCTACAGAAGATTGATAATGATGATGAAGATATTGACTATGAGGATTTTGTTGGTAGGCTTGCCCCTAACCGACGTGATTCTATTGTGAATCGTATTGATCCGCCTCAGCGTCCTCGTCGTCAGCGACGTGAGGCTCCACCCGTGGATGCTCCAGAGGCTAACGTCCCTGACGCTGATACTCCACGACCAAACGAGGGACCTTCCCTCCAAATATTAGCCCAATTTGGTGATGGAGACTGGGAGGCTCAAGATGATGCTGACCTTGACAATATAATCCGTGACCTTGAAGGTCGAAGGCGGGTTGAGGGCGACGAAGTATCTCAGATTCTTTCTAGAGCACAACAAGAGCGTGGCCGTCGTCGTCAGCAAAACGAAATTAACGAATCTAAAGCGGCATCTGGTCCACAAAGTGCTGGCGATATTAATGCAAATGCTGAGGCTGCAATTAACAGACTTGGAAACCTGACTACTCTTGAGGCTCTTGACGATACTGAACTTGAAGAGATGAATGATGCACTTAACTTGAGAATGGGAGAGTATCTTGGGGCGGGCGGTCCCCCTCCTCCTGCTAGATTCACTAACGCTTTGGATCGTGTAAGAAATGAACGCCAACGTCGCCGTGAACTAGAGGGCGATCCCATGCCTGACGCTCTTAACGATAGAGAGCAAAGAGTTAGAGATGCAATTGCTGTTGCAAATGATCCTGAGGCGCTACAACGACTTGGTGATGACGAGTTCGGTCAGGTTAGGGGACTTATCATTGAGGAACAGGCTAGGCTTAGGAACAATAATGAATCTGTACCTGAGAATTTAGGAGAAGCGTTCAATAATGGGGTTGCTGAAGCAGCCAGACGCCGTGGAGGTGTCGGCGGACGTGTGGATGACATTGATGAGAGAGAAGCAGAACTGCGTGCTAACAATGCTGTGCAAAGAGTTGACGGACTTAATACTCAACAGATCCAAGAACAACTTGGTTTGACAGAAGTTGGTGAATTACGAGATGCTATCAGCGTAAGACGTAGACTCATCCAACAACGAAATGGTGATGTGCCAGAAGAACTAATCGAAGCAGACAGAAGACTTCGTGTTGCTCAAGTATTGCTTGATATGGATCGACAGCATCAGGTTGACCGTCCTATTCGGGATCGTGATTTACCTGCCCTCAGACAGCATCAAGAGCACTTGAGGGGACGAATTGCAGATTTAGAACAAAACCCTGATGTGGATCGTATAATTGGTGCTGATGTCCGAGCCGAACTAGATGCAATTGAGGCAGAGATCGTTAACCGTGAACAACAAATTTCACGGCTACGACAGGCATCTAGTGGATCTTCTTCTAATCCTTCTAAGATTCGTAGTTTCCTCAACCGTGCTGCCGTGAGAAAGAAAGGCGTCCAACGCCGTCAAGACAAGATGGACGAAATGGCGGAACGATTCTGGGGAGACGAGCGACCATTCGAACTGGGCAGAAACAAGACTGAAGCCCGTAGGGTTTGGGCTGGCATGTCCAGAGATGAACGCAGCGAATACATGCGTAATATGTTCCTCCACGGCAAAGAAGTAAATCTAGATACATTTGAGCATAAGGGTAAAACCTACCAAAAGAGTTTTGAAATGAATGTAAATCGCATTTCTTTCGATGGTGATGGATTGCCTTCTAATGTTTCTGGTAATGCAATTCTGAGGCTTCGTGATGAAAACGGAAACATTGTCGCAGAACAAGAGTTCAATGGTTATCCCGCAGGTGGTTTCAGTAGATACTTTAGTAGTGGCACAGTAAGCCATTCCTCTTTCGGTGTGGCAGGGCCTATACGTTTTACTGATGAAGATGGAGTAGAGGTCCCTGTTGACTTTAACACAGGCGGTGGTGCTGCGGCAACCTTTAACAGTAATGCGTACAACTTCTATAAGGGCTTGGGTTACTCAAGGGTGAAGGTTGGTACTGCTGCTGGTGATGGTCAGGCTGCTTGGGCAGTTGGTGGATTCCGCTCTCCTGATTCCTCTATTAGACGCTTGAACACCCCAGGCCGAGGAATGAGTGCGCTGTTGGATGACTATGATTCTTATAAAGTCAAAATCGCCAATGGAGAATACCCTACCAGTAGAGAAATTTTAGCGAGAATGCGAATTGGTGACGATGACCGTGCAGATCGGGTACGCTTCTTACTCGATGAGGCACAAGGCAAACCCGTAAGCCAAATGCCTGACCATGCTGATTACAACAATATTCTACAACCAGAGGTTGGTCGAAATACCGCATTCTACAACTTCTTGCGTGGCTCTGCTGTTAACAGGGGCATGGACAAGGATACACAGCAAGCACTCATAGCAGAAATCAATGCAGAGTTGCCGCCTAACACTACCGATATAGGTACTAATTTCTTGGAATCAAATGGTGACCAAATCGACGCTAATGTCGGATCAGGTGTGCTGAGTTTGAGTGATCTTAAACTGCCTTCCAATAGACGTTTAGCACGTCGTAGAAGAGAGAGGGCTGAAGAGGCTGAGAATATAAGAATTCGTCGTGCTGAGGCCAATAGGCCACCTGCTGGAGCGTTTACGCCACTAGAGTTAACGAATCAAAAAGCATTGAATCCAGATGCTGCTAATAATCGTTTGAACGCTGGTAACACTAATGGCGTTCCTGTTGCGGTTGCTATATTTGATGTTCCTGAGAATTTGCGAACTCAAAGTGGTGCAACTGAGCATTTGAGAAATAATGGTTCGGTTAGTGAGGTACCAGACGAGTTTGTGCTTGAAGCACTTGCAACTAATCCTCAAAGGTTTGAGCCTTTAAATTGGGCTGAAGAGGCTGGAGCAATTAACCGAGGGAGTACTCGTTTTTATAAGGACAACGTTACCGGCAAGATTTATGGTGCTAAGTATATAACGGGCACAAGTTACTTTGCTGATGAAGGCTATAGAGAGGTTATTGGTGCACAAGTTGGTCGCCACTTCGGATTTAGGCAAGGACAGTTCAGATTTGTTCGTCCAAACCTAGCACCAGGTGTAGGTGGCGGCGCTAACACGAGTCCTGCTATTTTGTTTGAGGCTCACCAAAACGCATTTGGTGACGGTGTGGATGGTCCTCTAAATGCTCGTGGAGGACAAGTTTTCCCTCGCCTAGATGTTAACCAACAAGTTGGAGCGCTTCTGCTTGATGCTGTGATACTTAATAGAGATCGTCATGCTCGAAACTGGCTGTATGCTGGCGATCCAAATAATGGTGATGCTGTGTATCTTCCTGTTGACCACGGTGGAATGCGTATCAATGATCAAGTTTTGGCGCTTTCTCCTGAAGAGCGCATGAGAGCATGGTTTAACGGACGCTCTATTGGAGGCGAGTTACGCCACATGGGCGACTCACGAAGTGTTCAGAATAGATCACGAGATGAATTAACAGAGGCTGTTGTTCGTTTCCAAGAAAGTGCTCGTGCAAGAGCAGAGGCGGCAGGTTCACTAGAGTCAAATCTTAATGAAATCATTTCAGTTGGTGAAGGGGTATCACCTGTTTCAGATGGTGTAAGACAAGTTCAAGAGTCAGTTCAAGCCAACTTCCAGTTCTTGCTTGATTCTGATCCAGAAGTTATTGTAAACTTGCTACTCAGTGGAAGGTAGGGTAAACTATAATCATGAAAAGATTTAATTTGTATGAGCAGAGAAGAGTGTTTACCAGTGACCCTATGGAGTACATTGGGCATATGACGTTTGATAAAGGCGATCTTGTTGATATGGAGATTCTTCCTCCTGAAACGGCTTTACTTTTAGAGTCTGATGCAAAGCGCAATAGAGAAGAGAATGGCGATTTGAATTCGCCACAGGATGTTTTTGGTGGTGGCTACAGTAACATTCTTTTTGTTGAGGCAGAAAATGATACACGTTTCGATAAGGAAAAATGGTCATGAATTACTACATACTAGAGGGTGATTCTTTAATCATTGCTAAAATTTCTGATCCAAGAACGGCAGAGTTTGTTGCTAGAGTTGGCTGGGATGATGATGTTGAAAGAATTCAAGAACGAATGGGAGTTCTGCTTGAAGCCGGTAAAGATGCGTATACCAAAAATAGGTTGCGTTATTTTTTCCCAGAGATTCAAGAGATCACGGAACAGCAGTACACCGAAAACGCTCAGAAAATAAATGCCTTCAATGAAGAGCAAAAAAAGTTAGAAAAAGAAATTGAGGATACGCCCTTAAGTGAAGTGCGTTCATTTTTGGCACTGTTCCCTGCTCAAAACCCTGACATTATAAACTTTGCAGAACTTAGAGCAGTATCAAGAATGCTTGCTGTAATGAACGAAGACCTTGATACTTTTGACGGCGCACAAGACGCAAGTGAAGAAACAGTTAGACTCATTTACGGTGTTGTGTTAGGAGCACAGCGGACCAAGGACAGGTCCCTGATTGACGCCTTATTAGAGTTAGATGAAGAAGAAGTAATAAGCGACGGAAATTCATTTTCGCTTGAATAGATGGTGAAGTAGAATGGCTAAAGACCCACTAAAAGATCAAACAGTACCCACAAAAGCGATGGCGGAAAAACTATCGCAAATGTTGGGCTGCTCCGGCTCACATAGAGTCGGGGACGATGCTTGGGGTCCATGTGAGTCTAACAGAGACCTATTGAAACTTATTGAATTGGGTAATCCTGCTTTCCGTGAATGGAAAGCAAGGCAGAAAAAGAAGAAAGCAATTACCGAGTTCATGGAGTTAAAAGCCAAAAACAAGGCTGTGTTTAATACTCGTGAGCAGGCTGAGATGGCGGCTAGGCGACTTGGTTGCTTTGGCGCTCATCAAGTTAGACAGGGCGTTTGGGCACCTTGCGGTACTCCCGAAGAGCACAATGCCGCCCACGGAAATGCAGGTGCAGGCAGATCAAGAATCATCCGTGCTCAGAGACCTGCTAGAAGAGTAGTTACTAATAAGCCTACTTGGGAAGCGCTGAGGGGCAGGGGTCCTCGTGGTATTGAGACGTTGCCGGGCGGTGGACTAGTTTCCGCAAAAGCGAGTGCATCTGATTCATTTAAACCTACAGCAGGAATGGTTGAAGAAGCCGAGCGTGCTTTGAAGTGGCGCAAGGAATTCAAACGTGGTGGAACTGGTGTCGGTATTGCTCGTGCCCGTGATATAGCAATGGGCAAAAACTTGCCTTACGATACCGTGAAGCGTATGAAAGCATTCTTTGATAGACATCAGTCAGATGCTGATGCCGAAGGATTCCGACCAGGTGAGGAAGGCTATCCATCGAACGGCAGAATTGCCCACGCTTTGTGGGGAGGAGATCCCGGATATACATGGGCGAAGAACATTGTTGCTCGTGTAGAGGGTTCAGAGAAGTCGTTTGATTCTATTGAGCAGAAGCGTTTCTATACTCGGACTCGCAGAATGGAATATGCCAAGAGAGGTTGGGCACTACCTGATGGGTCTTATCCAATTAGAGAGGTTGGGGACCTGAGGAATGCTATTCAAGCGTATGGTCTCGGTAAGAACAAAAAGCGGACTAGAGCACATATCATTAAGCGTGCCCGTCAGTTGGGTAGGCTTGATCTGATTCCTGATAACTGGAAGCGAGATGAAAAAGCGGCTAGACGTTACGGACCAAACGATCCTAAGACTCCTGCTAAACCTTCGGAACGCATATACGGTTCAAGAGTAAATCGCAGAGGCTCTGCTTCAGGTACTAGGGGCGGAATTAAACTGTCTGCCGCTGTTGAGGCATCTTTGAAAAACAAGGTAAAAGAGCATAATGAGAAGATGAAGAAGCGTGGCAAAGAAGAGCGTAAGGTCACGTTAGGTATGCTTAAGGCTGTTTGGAGAAGAGGCGCTGGTGCTTTCTCTGCTACTCACCGTCCCAAGATGGGGAGACAGCAATGGGCTATGGGACGTGTCAATGCATTTCTAAAACTTGTGTCTAGCGGTAAACCATCAAATCCGAAGTACACCACAGACAACGATCTTCTTCCCAAGAAGCACCCACGCAGAACTAAAAAGTAGACTACTTGTCCTTCAATAGTGATATACACTACACTAGTTGTAAGGCTGTCTTAAAGAGATTATTGGAATAGTTCCCGTGATTTTCTTTACAACAGTGCTAGCATAATATATGACTGGTGCTCACCAGATAATTTGTTGGGTCGCCTGTCATTTAAACAGTAAACATGTTAATTTTCTTAAGGAGTAAAACATGAGTTTTGATGAGAGTCGGCTCAACGAACTTAAGACTGCTTTGAACAGCAAAATGTCAGAGCAGCAAGAGATCGCTGATTCGATGCAGTTCGAGGGTGAAACCCTCATTGCGGACGATGAGAAAAAAGCCGCATTCCAAGGTAACATGGCCCAGATCAAAGAGATCAAGGGTCTTATTGATGATATGACCACACTTCGTGACGTATCAGCATGGTCTTCAGAGGCTGACTACAAGTCAGTTGCCGCTGAAGTTGCTGCTGGTGTTGAGGCTGAGGTTGAGGCACACCACGACTCAGTGGGTGCAGCATTCCTTGACTCACCAGAGTTTAAGTCACTACAGGGTGGTAAAAATGGTGCTAACATGGTTGCTCCGTTCCAGACAAAGAGCCTAGATGCCAAGAGCATTTACAATACTCTTCCTACTGGAACACCAGGTCAGTTTGGTGCCGTTGAGCGTGACGGAATTGTCCCAATCGCACAACGTCGTAGCCGAGTTCGGGACCTTTTCCCAGCACGGACCACCAACTCAGCAATCATTGAGTACTTCCGTCAGACGGGTTTCACGAACAACGCTTCTGTTGTTCCTGAGTACTCATCCGGTAACTTCGGTGCAAAGCCTAACTCGACCATGACTTTCAAGGGCGAGCAGGCTCCAGTTCGGACGATTGCTCACTGGGAAGCCGCTCACCGTAACGTTCTTGCAGATGAACCACAACTTCGGTCCATCATTGACAACGAACTTCTTTACGGTCTGCGTCTAACAGAAGACAACCAGATCCTTTCAGGTGCTGGTACAGGTGAAGACCTCACTGGTATTCTAAACACGACAGGTATCCAGACCTACTCATGGTCATCAGGTTCAACAACTCCAGTTGCTGACACCAAAGCAGATGCCATCCGTCGTGCTGCTACCCTCGCATACCTTGCCTACTACGAGCCAACTGGTATCATTGTTAACCCCAACGACTGGGAAGACATTGAACTTACCAAGAACTCACAGGGCACCTACCTACTTGCTATGTCAGTAGCAGGTGGCGCAGAGTCACGAGTTTGGAGAATTCCAATCATTGACACTCCTGCCATCGCTTCTGGTACTGCTCTTATCGGTGCTTTCGGTACAGGTGCACAGTTGTATGACCGTGAGGCTGCTACAATCCGAATTTCGGAACAGCATTCAGACTTCTTTGTAAGAAACGCAATCGTCGTTCTTGCTGAGGAAAGAATTGCCCTCGCTGTTAAGCGACCAGAATCATTCGTCAAGGTAACCTTCGACGCCGCTCCTTCCTAAACCATAACGGAATAGGATAGAGTTAAGTCTTAGAGACCTAACGATTTAAGATCTAGCCCTCGGCCTTCGGGTCGGGGGCTTTTTCTTTCTTGGCGGTGCATCCCCTGAGGAGGACCCCCCTGTTTCGGCAGGGGGGTCTTTGATATAATAGGGTATGCCCATCTTTGAAGACGATTCAGAAATGCCCATACCGACATGGACTATGGATGATGTTGAAGTTCTAGAGGCAATAGATCCCCAATACGCTTCTGGTTTGGTGGAGTTGCTTAGGTTTCTGATTGCTGAGGAAGGCGTGTTTGCAGATGAAACCCTTGACCTTACGGTTGTTATCCACAGCCTCGTAGAAAAACAATACACCTTTGATGAAGTGCAGAACTTAGTTTCAGTTGCTAGCGAGTTTTGTTTGATTGACTGCTTGTACCATAAACAAAACTTAGAAGCAATGGAGTTAGCCGATAATGCGGTGTTGTTGTTGGCACTACAAGAAGAAGATGATTTGGCTTTGGAGGCCGCTCTAGTTAGATCACGTTCAATGGACTCCCTGTTTGCTTCCACGAAGACGAGGCCGTCACTTGGATTGTTTGGTCACTGGGAAGATTTAGCGGCAGAACTTCTGTTTTGTATGTTGACTAGGGACACACTATCTGATACAATAGGTTCCACATACAAATATATGAGTGCAACATTTAAGACTGACATAGAGTTTGTAGACTTCATCAGGAAGATGTGCGAGATCGGATTGGTTTCCACAGAAATTGAAGGGTCGGGAAAAGCAAATATAAAGATTGATCCTGTTGCTTCGGGATTATTTCTTCTCTTCAGTAGCCGCACTGATTTGGCCGCTAAGTTAGCGGAACTCACAATTTGACAAACCCGATGTTTCGTGGTATTGTCAATCTAATTACAGCAAGTCTCGTGAAGACTTGACACTTGGTTTTTCCTAAGCCCGCTTAGAATACAAGAACCATCTTAAAATGATTATGCAGCGAAAGGGTCGCTGCTTTCTTGCACTATAAGGAGAATTACAAAATGAAGCCGTTCCTCATTTCAGACGATCACGCTAAGACCTACGAGGATCAAATGCCGCCTTGGGGTTTTAATGGACTAGGTTATGTTGTTTATAAACGAACTTATGCTAGACCTATTTTTGCAGGAAACAGCGATGTCATTGAACGCACTGAAGAGTGGCACGAGACTGTTCAGCGTGTAGTGAACGGTGCCCAAAATATTGGTGCTCAGTTGTCTGAAGATGAGGCCCTTCGCCTTTACGATTACCTTTTTAATTTGAAGGGTAATGTCGCTGGGCGTATGCTTTGGCAGTTGGGAACCGCCAACAACAAGCGTCTCGGTGGAGACAGCCTTGTAAACTGCTGGTTCGTTGACGTTCAAAAGCCAACGGATTTCTCTTGGGCAGTTGAACGCCTTATGTTGGGTGGCGGTGTGGGCTTCTCTTGCGATAAGCCTGAACGGCTTGGCACTGTGCGTTCTGCATGGGTTGAGCATCTAGACGCTAACGATTCTGACTATATTGTTCCTGACACACGAGAAGGTTGGGGCGAAGTCATTCGGAAGGTGTTTGAGTGCTACCTAGGTGGATATGACCACGCAAAGAAGATGACGTATGCAACGCATCTCATTCGTCCTGCTGGTGTTCCCATCAAGACGTTTGGTGGCACAGCCTCAGGCCCTGATATTCTTATCTCAGGTATTGAGAAGATTTGCACTGTTCTTGATGGTGCTGTGGGCCGAACACTAACTTCAGTTGAGGTGTTGGACTGCATGAACATCATCGGCTCAATTGTTGTTGCTGGCAACGTTCGGCGCTCCGCTGAAATTGCTGTTGGCCGTTTGGACGATGAAGACTATCTCATGGCAAAGCGTTGGGACTTGGGAGACATTCCTATTGAACGTGCGATGTCAAACAACACTGTTTTTGTCAATGCCGATCAAATGAAAGATATGCCTGACCTTATTTGGGAAGGCTACAAGGGCAATGGTGAGCCTTACGGATTCTTCAACCTTGATGCCTCACGTCAGTATGGTAGAATGGGTGAAGAGCGTCCTGATCCTTCAATCGTCGGCGTGAATCCTTGCGCTGAGATCCCGTTGGCTAACCGAGAGTCTTGCAACCTTTCAGAGTTGTATCTACCAATGATTGACTCAAAGGAAGAGTTGATTGACGTTACCCTGCTTCTGTACAAGGTACAAAAGGCAATTGCTGCCCTTCCTTATCTTGACCCCACGTCTGATGACATCACTTCTGCAAACATGCGGTTGGGTCTTGGGATCACTGGTGTCACTCAAGCAATGGACAAGATTGATTGGCTTGATGATACTTACACTGCTTTGCGTGCGTTTGACGCTAAGTGGTCTGCCGAGCGTGGTTGGCCAGAGTCTGTACGCTTGACTACGATCAAGCCATCAGGTACGTTGAGCCTACTTCCAGGCGTGACCCCAGGTGTTCACCCAGCATTCAGTCAGTATTTTGTAAAGAGAATGCGTATGGCCTCTAGTGATGTGTTGGTTAATTATTGCAAGCGTAAGGGCTTCTATGTTGAGCCTCTTCGTAACTTTGATGGTACCGAAGATGACCGAACTGTTGTAGTTGAGTTCCCTTGTGCTTTCCCTGAGGGCACCGTCTTGGCTGAGGACATGACTGCTCTTCAGCAGATGGACTTGGTTCGCTTACTCCAACGAGAGTGGGCAGATAATGCAATTTCAGTTACGGTTTACTACCGCAGTGAAGAACTTGATGAGATTCGTGAGTACCTTGCAGAGCACTGGTCAGAGATGAAGTCTGTTTCTTTCTTGCTCCACAGTGAGCACGGTTTTGATCAAGCGCCTATGGGTGAGTTAACAAAGGAAGAGTACGAGACTGTTTTGAGTACCACTTCTGCTCTTGGCGAAAAATTGACAGGCTCCACAATCATGAGTGATGAAGATTTTGATGCTGAATGCGCTACAGGGGCGTGCCCAATTCGATAAGTAAATTATTTTAATACCAAGAGTTGCAATTTGGGGTAAGTTCCTTTGCTAAGTTATGATTGTACCGGAATCAGGCTAACCCCAAAAGGAGGAGATTGTGGATATCGGTTAAGCCGGTAGCCGATGAAAAGCAATCAAGAATCTGTAAGGCGGGGTCTGGCTTGAACCGGACCCCGCTTTGCCGTTACAATAACCTTATGGTTCGTTTATCTGTGTTACAGAGCAAAAAAGTAAATGTCTATCTAAAGTATTTGTCTGATTTGTTGGAAGTTAGCCGCTTATCAAAGACTGCACCGAGAGATGCAGACAATCGACTTTCACTTCCTCTAGCCCTTGCCATACTATGTGGTGCACCGCAGTCCTGTAAAAGTGACGACTTTGACTACTTATTAGAAAAAGTTCCTAGCATGTACTCTCCCATGTTTGTTCTTTGTTGGGAAGCGATTGAAACTGAAGTAGAAGAGGACATTGTAGAATGGTCTGAGAGGGTGGGCACTGATGTTACGGTGAGGCATATTCGGACACTGGGAAAGGTAATTGAGCACGCCTAATTTGTCGAAATGTCCATTTGACACGCTTTTGAAATTCTATTACAATACCGATATGAATCATAACATACGATGGAAAAAGCACTACGATGCTTTACTGGTTTATACTGAACGTTATGGTGATGCGCTCGTTCCGAGTGGACACGTTGAGTTTGTTAGTTCTGGAGAAGAGATCAATTTAGGCAACTGGGTTAGTTACATGAGAACTCGTTATCGTCAGAATGCACTATCAAACGAACGTATTTGTCTTTTGGAAGATGTTCCAACTTGGCAGTGGGGACCTGTTCGTCCCGGCCCAAAGTCTCGTGACATTGTTTTGGAGAGGAACGAAACTATCAAAGGTCGTCATAACCGTGGTGAGTCTTTATCGTTGATCGCTAAAGATTATGGATTGTCTCGTCAGAGAATACATCAAATAGTAAGGGAGTCATAATGGGCCGTAAGCCTAATGATAACAGTGCAGACTGGGAGAAACTTCTTTCAAGTCTAACTAAAGAAAATGAGGAGAAGCCAATGACTAAAGGTATGGCACTTTTAAATGGAATTTTCGCCATGTTTTTACTTAACAGCGTTGTTGCCTGCGGGGTGGTGCTTCTTAATATGATCATCAACTCTGCATGGAATGACTTACTTGCTCCAGCAATAGGATATCGAGATGCCTTTTTCTTAACAGGCATTCTTTGGGTTATCTACTTTATTAAAGTTGCTGTTTGGCAAGGACTTACCAGTGGAGCCAATAAATCATGACAAACAATTTGCTTTGTGGTAGTTGGGAAGACTCCGCTAAACTACATGTGCAGGACGTGTGGAAATATTCTTCACTTCGTCCTGCTGAAGAAGATTCAAATTTTGCCATCAGGGAACACCTTGATTACATGATTGATTCTTACTTCAACAAAGTCGAACTACCGTTTCCTTCGGAGTGGCGACAAATGGGCGGGTTGGCTATTAAAGCAAGCGGTGAACTAGATAGAATAGATACTTGGGGCATACTTTGTGATAAGCAACGAGACTATGGTCCAAACAATATCGCTAGGTTTGGACAGTCTGGTCTACTACTCCGTCTCCACGACAAGGTAGCAAGACTTGAGAACTTGATTTATAATGGCAAAGATGCAAAGAATGAGTCTCTACACGACACCTATCTTGATATTGTGGGCTATTCAGTTATTGGACTCATGCTTTTGGATGAGACTTTCTTCAGCCCCCTAATGGCTAACTAAACTAGTATTGCCAGAAGATCAGGTTGTTGCGGTATCATATATAGAGGAAGTGACCTTTTAGGAGTGATACGATGCCAGAGCCAATACTGTTCAGAGATAGAGAACGTCGGCGTGGGCGAGGAGACCGTCGGCCAAGGCGTGCGGGTTTACTTACGAGAGTTCGTAGGCGTCTTGCTGATGCTTTACGTCGTGGTGCAAGCAATCTTCGTGGGCGTGCTGCGGCTAACCGTGCCCGTAACAACAGGTAACTAGTTAAGGGTTAAACATGGCGCTGATAACTGTTTCAGATTTACAAACATACATGGATGTTGATTTCACCAACACACAGGAAGATGCTGTGACAATGGTGATTGAGGGCTTGCAGTCTGAACTGGAAGCCTATCTGCGCCGACCTATTGAGCAGGGTTCTTTTACGGAAACCTACAGAGTTCCAGAAGTCGGCAGGGGTATTGTTAACCAACAGTACTACTACAACTATCCAACGAACCCAGAGACCACCCTGACTTCACCCGGTATTATTTACGCTCCTATTTACACACTATATTTAGATAACAGTCCTGTAATTTCAGTGACTTCTGTTTCGATTACTCCTGCTTCTGCGTCTGCTACTGCTACAACACAGGTGGCTGAACAAGACTTTATCACTAGGAAGTATGGAATTGATCTTTTTAACGCATATGCAAATGATCAGATTACGGTCACCTATACCGCTGGCTTAGATGGGCCAAACATTAAAGTGTTCAAAAGCCTGATGCTTCGTGCCGCCACGAGAGAAGTGCAGAACATGCATGATGATACTGTCGGCTTGAAAGATTTGACGACTCGTAATGTTGCGCCCCTAGAGACTGGTTTCTCAGAAAGAGAACTTCAGAGTATTAAGAGGTACCGCCGAGTAAGGGTGTCTTAATATGGCTAAGATTGGAGTTAGGGTTACTAAGGTTGACACTAGCCGTCTACGGCGCAGGTTTAAGGCTATGGCCAGAAGGTCAAATAACTTTAAGCCAGTTTTTAGATGGATGATGCAGCAGTTACAACAAGCCCACAGAGAAAACTTTAGAACTGAAGGTGCATCGTCTGGTTTTCGTTGGCAACCACTTGATCCTCAGTACGCATCGTGGAAACTTGAGAACTATGGGGCACAGGGAATTTTAGTAAGAACAGGTGACTTGCGAGATAGTTTAACCATGAACAGTGCTAGAGGTTCAGTTAGAGACATTGGTCTTAGAACTGCATACTTTGGTACAACGATTGGTTATGCAAAGTTTCATCAAGCAGGTACACAAAACATGGCTCAGAGAAAGCCACTGTTTGTTCCGCAACTTATGGCACATGATGTTGCCAAAGCCACAGGTGAGCACATTGTTCACGGTTCTGTGGGTCAAATGTATTCGTTCTTGAACAGGGGGTTTAAGCGCTAATGATGTCAGGACCCAGACTTGCAAAACAATATGTAAGTAATTACTTGGCTAATGATTTGCCTCCTCGTTTAATTACCTACAGAAACCATTGGAATTTAAGTGAGTCCCAACTTCCAGACCCTCGAAAGTTACTGACTTTTGAGCCTTTCACTCTGGATACTTGGCCCACGATTATCACCCTTGTCATTAATACTCGGTCTCTAGATAGAGAAGGCTATGAGTATGACTACGACCCTAACTACAGAGTGACGTATGAGATGCGTACTTATGTTTGGGCAAGAGCAAATGGTGCACAAACTGTAACAGAGCAGAGAGATAACTTAACCACTGTTGTTAGGGAATCCTTAATGGATGGCCCCTCGCTATCCGAGTACGACACAACTGTTCCCTGCTCACCAAAGATTGATGAAGGTACAATCAGAGAGGAATTCTCTGATTTAACACTAATTAAAGGCGAGAGACTTTTGGCTGGCGCATATGTGGCGTTTGATCTATCTCTTGAAGAAATTATTGACCATTCACCTCTTGGTATTATGCAGTCGCACGAAAATACTGTATCTAAGATTGCAATCACAGCCAATGCCCCAACAAATGTCATCGCTGTGGCTGGAGATACACAGGTAACTCTAAACTGGACTACTTCCACATGGAATGGTGGTGTTTATGAAATTACTGGTTACCAGATTCAGCAAAGCGCAGATAACGGTGCCACGTTCACAACTGTAGTTGCTGACACTGGCTCGTTAGATACCGCAAGAACTATTACTGGCTTAACGAACGGAACGAAGTATTTCTTCCGAGTTGCCGCTATAAACGCAGCAGGCACTGGTGCCTACTCTTCCAACAGTTTGGGAGTTACACCGTATGCTTAGTATTTATAGTTTCAACGATTTCTAGACAGTCGGTGGTAGTATAATAAGTGATAGAGCAGACGCTTTAAGCGTTTTGCCCTCAGGGCATGTTCAATACTGGTATTGTTAAAATCTAAGGAATATGGAGGCAAAAATGCCGGGAGTAAACGTCACAACAGCAGTGCGTAGCGGTCCTGTGGGCACTGGAGACATCGTGGCAGGTCAGTTGTTTGTCGTTGGCGAGACTGAAAGAGGTTCTACTACTGAACCTACTCTTCTTCGGTCTTTCAGTGATTACACGACCTATTATGGAAATTATCAGTCAGGTAGCCTTTACGCACATGTAAAGACATACTTTGACGAAGGCGGTTCACGCTGCTATGTTATGCGTGTACCAGGCGGTAGTGCTGCGGCTGGTAGCATTACACTAAACGATTCATCAGGATCAGCAACTCTAGACATCAATGCTAAAAACGTTGGTGCTTGGTCAGACAACCTCAAAATTCAGGTTGCTGCCGCTGATGTTGCCGGATTCAAAATTAAGGTAGTTCTTGACAATGAACTTCTTCTTACAACAAGAGACTTAACAGATGTAACTGATGCGATTAACGTTCTTAACGCTTCTTCAGTAGCACACTTGCTTGAGGCTGTGGACAATACCACTTCTGCAAACAACCCTGCTACGGCTGCATCTACTGCAATGTCTGGCGGATCAAACGGTTCTGCCGTAACTGAAACAGATATTCAGACTGCTCTTGCAACAGATACGACAAAACTTAGCCCAAACCTTAAGAGTGGTGCAGTTGCCGCTCCGGGTCGGGGTCATGGTGATAGCCCTTCAAGCCGAGTAATTTACAACGCTCTAAGGGATCACGCTTATGCTAACAACAGAATTGCTTTGTGTGACTTTGCCTCAGGCGAGTCCGCAGCAAACGCTAAGTCAAAGGCTGCTGAATACTATGCTGATTCTAAAGCACAATACATGGCGTTCTACTGGCCACAGATTAAGGTTCCTGTACCTAACTCTTCAGAGTTGGCAACAGGTACTTCTGCGCTACAGGGTGCAACCCTAACCATTTCACCACTCGGCTTTGTCGCTGGTGCTCGTACCAGAGCAGTACAGCAGTCAGGTGGCCCATGGCGTGCAGGTGCTGGTCAGATTTCAGCAGCATACACTGTCAAAGATCTCGCTACAGACGTAACACCTGCTACAGGTGATGCGCTTGACGAGGCTAGAGTCAACGCTTTAAGAAAGATTGGCTCATCAATTCGTGTGTATGGTGCACGTTCAGTTTCCAATGATGAGGCAAACTGGCGATACATCACCATGCAAGACACTATGAACTACATCACAATCGGTATTGAGGATCGTATGGAACAGTACGTCTTTGAAACTATTGATGGTCGTGGAAACTTGTTTGGCCGGATTCGTGGTTCAATCAAGACTTTCCTTGAGCCAATCCGTGTTGCTGGTGGACTTTACGAGGCATACGATGAAACCGGTGCTCTCGTAGACCCAGGCTACAATGTGATTGTGGATGGTACGATTAATCCTGCAACCCAACTTGCTACTGGTCTAGTTAAGGCTCAGGTCGGTGTAAGGGTATCTGGAGTCGCAGACTTAATTGATATAGTAATTACAAAGAGCAACTTGTCAGCCCCAGTAATCTAAGGAGTAAGGTAAATGGCTAAAGCAACTCAGAGACAAATTGTTGCCGAGATCGCTCCGGTAACGGATGTTCCGGGTCACATTCCGGGTCCATCCTTTCCGAAGTACTTTGCAACTGTAAGTGGTGGCGAGATTAGTGCTGCTGTAGAAAAAGTGTATGATGGTAACAGCACCTTTCCAGAGGTACTGTGTGCGCCAGCAGAAATCGGAGACATTACTGTAAGTAAGTTCTACGATCCAGATGCAGACGGCGACGATGACCACGCCAAGTTGACCTCACTTCGCCAGTTGGTTGGTATGACATACTACGATATTGTCATCTACACAACTAACTGCGAACTGAAAGTTCCGGGTTCTGAGCGTACTTATGCTAAAGCCCTACTTGTTGGTCTAACGGAACCTGATGGCGATGCTTCATCAGGCGCTCCAGCGGCTTATTCACTGACATTCTCAGTGAGCACGGTTGGCGCTATCTAAACTTAAAATAAAATTTTCTAACTAGATTAGGCATCACCTATTGGTGGTGTCTTTTCTTTTGTGTTTACTTGACGTGTACTAGAATTTTTTATATCCTATTAAGGTAGTTGTTAGCGAAACATTTAAGGAACAATATGGCTATCCCAACAGTATCAAGCAGAGTCAATGTTAAGGACCTGCATCCAAAGTTCAAACAGCGTCTTGAAGCATTCTTTGCTGATCCACGGATCAAAGGCAAGGTTAGTGTTTCTTCTGGCGTTAGAACGTACCAACAGCAGAAGTATCTGTATGACGGGTACAAGAGTCGCCGTCCGGGGTTCAACTTGGCGGCTAACCCAGACCGTGTAAATAGTGCTGGGTTCCAAGGGTCATATCACATGAGCCAGCCCAAGTTTGATGGCTATGGCTATGCTGTAGACTTTAGAATCATTGGTAGGATCTCAACTTCGCAGGTTAACGCTATTGCTAAGGAGTACGGTATTGTTAAGACTGTTGCTTCTGAGTGGTGGCATCATCAGCCTTGTCGTGTCAGCGGATCAAAGATGAACTGGTTCCCTGTAGAGAAGGACAAGAAACTTCCTAAGGCTGCTTCTGTTAAGTCTGAGCAGGCTTCAGTGTTTGAGTTTATCGCCGCTTGCTTGAAGACGGTTGTCCGTAAGGGTGATAAGGGGCCAGTTGTAGAGTTCTTGCAGAAACTTCTTGATAAGAACGGTTACAAGTTGACTTCTCGTCCTCGCAAGAATTCTGGCGTAGACGGTGATTTTGGTCCCAAGACTTTGCGTGCTGTGAAGCAGTTCCAGCGTGACGAGGGTTTGGCTGTTGACGGTGTTGTTGGTCCTAAAACGTGGGGCGCACTGGTTGACTAGTTGACACACCTAGAGGAAAGAGGTAGTATACTTTCATGAGTAATGATAACGAAATTCAAGTAGCGTCTGCTGAGGCAGAGGCACCCGCCGCTAAGAAAAAGACTGCAAGGATCACTGTTCTTGATCAGTTGAAGGAAGAGATTTCTCGTGAGGTTTCTCGTCCTGATATTGAGATGGCTGTTCCTGAGCGTAAGGGCGTTAGTGTTCGGTTCTCACCAAACATTAGTAACGACCAGTTGAAGGCTTGGCGTCGAAATGCTACTAACAGAAAGACTGAAGAGTTAGACTCAATCAAGTTTTCTTGTTATGTTATTGGTCAGACCGTGACAGGTATCTACTTTAATGATGAACTAGTGTTGGATGATGAGGGTAACAATATTACCTTTGCTTCTCCTGTAATCATGGAGATGACTAACACAGATCGCCCTCTACCTGACGCTATTCGGGCGTTCTACGCTGTTGATCCACATCTTGAGTCTGTTGCACTAAAGATTCTTGATTATGCTGGATACGGCGATGATGTGGACGCTGAAGACCCTACGAAGGGCTAGTTGAAGAATTAGCCGGTGATATTCGGATTAGATCAGCGGCTCGGCTAGCCGAAGCCTTTCATACTGATCCGATTGATATTCTTAATAGTGACTACGATGAGTGGTTAATTCGTTTGGCTGTCGCTACTGCCCTTTCTAGAGATCAAGCAGAGAGGGAAAGAAAGCGTAAAAATGCCTCTGGTGGTTACTGATTTAGGGCTGGGAATTTCTGTACAATAGTTACAGAGGTTCCCAGTTCTTTTTTTATTGTGAGGCGACATGGCTGTTGAAGAAAGAGTAGTAATTAAGGTTGAGATTGATGCAGACATCAATAACGACCTTGCTGCTATTGAGCGCCGAATAAAAGCACTTGAAGACCGCACAAGGTCTTTCAATAACGCTAACAGGGATCTGGATAGAACTACAGATCGTTTAACAAGACGCTTTGGTAAGATGCAAAGAGCCTTGAGTAGTTTCATGGGCGTGTTTACTAAGTTCGTC
>MDSY01045957.1_pt1 | contig 19038 bp, 26 predicted proteins | sample 811131 | NCBI WGS metagenome assembly MDSY01 (sample SAMN05326643, study PRJNA326480) | marine metagenome | isolation source: seawater | place: Atlantic Ocean: South West | collected 2010
AGCTCTGGTGTGTTCAAGACCGCTTTGTTTGTGTCAGTGTTAGCGTTGTTTGCAGAATGTGTCATAATAAATTTCCTTTTTAATGACTAATTAAGTTGAACCATTTCAACAATCTAACCAACTACATAGTAGTTAGCTAGGGATTGAAACTTAAGCGTTTGCAATGTCCCAAACTATTTGCTTGGCCTTGGCAATCTTTGCTTCATACTTATCTATTTGCATAAAATCTGGAACTTCATTTTGATATTCTAAAACCCTTGCTTCAGCATACATTGATATATTACTTAAAGCTGTTAATAATTCAGATGTTTGTTTAAAATCCATGATAAATTTCCTATTTGTTTGTGGCTCATTTGCCGTTTCGATGCCATAACTTAGATCACGAAAATCAAATGCTGTCAACCCCCTTATTTACTACGTAGTAGTAGGTGGTGCAAATCAAGTCCGTCATCGGACTACAAACAGCCAAAACGAATCACTTTTGGGTAGGGTAAACGAATCAGTTTGTAGCCTCATATGTAGCATGTGATGTGACCATCACGTTAGGGGGGTGGTGTATATGTGCACGACATGTAACACACACGTCACTTGTGTATAATCCGCCTATGTTTGCACCATATGTGAAGGCAACTGATTGTATAACACTTGCCGTATTACTATAAGTGATTGTATTCATGTAATATTCTTTGTGTATGGTGTATATGCTTACACATTATGCGCTCACCTAGCGTGTATATGTGCCTGTATGTGCGTATGCGTGTACATATGCAGGGGTGGGCAGGGGACACTGGGGGGTAGGGCGTTAGTATACATGGACTCCTACACAGATCAGGAAAATGAGAGTGTTAACCACTATACATATATGGTGCTACACCGGGCTACAGGATGTATATGTGATCACAAAATAGCTATACACATTGTCCCATGGGTCACGTAATGTTACAGTATGTTACAGTATGATCACAATATGTTACCAATGTACGATTAGGGGTTGACTTGGGGGGTATAGTGTGTAAAACTATGTATATAGTATATTCCGGGTAGGGTCACTATAAGTGATACATGTACAGTGATACATGTACTATGAATATATACTAACTTATATTTATACTTAACTATATTTACATATAAGTATACACGTACAGTGATAGATACATAATAACATAAGGATATACATACATAGAAAATCGCCTTTAGGCGAGAATATTTGTATAATAACTATTGACAATGGCGAAGAAATCAGTAAAACTATATACAGACGATGTTCTTAAACAGTTCTACAAACATCTACTTGATGGTAACTTAAAGAACTTACATATCCCCCACAGTGATGTATTCTATGTAAAGACTGCAGTGGAAGCCCACTATGGTGAGAAGTTTACTTTGGAACATGTGGAATGGGCTATGCGTGCAGAAGGATGGACAGATAGAAAATGAGTGTTGAATATCGTGGAGAGAGATTCTCAGGTTATAACAAACCTAAGCGAACACCTAAGCACCCAACTAAATCACACGTAGTACTAGCAAAAGAGGGTACTACGATTAAGATGATTAGATTTGGAGAGCAGGGTGCTAGTACTGCAGGTAAACCTAAAGCTGGTGAATCAGATAAGATGAAAAAGAAACGTGCCTCATTCAAAGCTAGGCATGGTAAGAATATTAAGCGTGGTAAGCTGAGTGCTGCATACTGGGCAGATAAAGTTAAATGGTAAATTAATGGAGTGTTATTCAAATGATGGATAAAATGAACAAAGGTATGATGGCTTTAAAAAAGGAAGCACCAGAAGTAGCAAAGAAGATGGGCTACAAATATGGTGGTATGGCTAAGAAACCTTCATACAATAAAGGTGGCTACGCAAAATGTGGCGCATCTGTACCGGGTACACAAAGAAAGAAGTAACTCATGGTAGAGATTACGTACAGTACAGCAACAAACTCTATAACAATAGCATCTACTTCAACGGGTGCTAATGCTACTGTTGTGTTTACGTGTCCTACAAATCATGATGCTACGATAGAACTACTACACATATCTAATAATAACAACGCTAGTAAAAAAGTATATGTGCAGTATTATAATGCGGATACAACTGCGTATCATTATATACTAAAGAATAATGCACTTGCAGGTAATACTGCCTTAAACATATTTAATGCTGCACCCATGCATATACACGCAGGTGATAAGATTGTTATGTATGGTGAGACAGCTAACACAATAGAAGCTTTAATATCCTGTAAATTATTTTTTAATCCTGCACGATAATGCATAACGGGGTTGCATTATTATCTATAGTATGGTATAACTAACTATGGTATAACTATCTCTGTAAGGTAAACAAGCCTTACTTACATAACGGAGATAGATTACATGTTTAAAAGATTATTTAAAAGTATTGAACGAAGCAGACAGGCGAGTGCTAATATTTGGTTACTCAATAATATGTCTGATAGAGATTTAAAAGATATAGGTATCACTCGTGGCGACATCGAAAACAAAGTCAAAAGTAAATGAGGCAGGAAATTATACTAAGCCTACTATGCGGAAGCGTTTGTTTGAGCGCATTAAACGGGGAACTAAGGGGGGCAAGGCCGGGCAGTGGTCTGCACGTAAAGCACAGCTTCTTGCCTCGGAGTATAAAAAAGCAGGTGGGGGATATAAATAATGGCTGCAGGAATGAAACACTACTTTAAGAATGGTAAAGAGCATAAGGGTGGAACTCATAAGACTAATGGTAAACTGATGTCAGGTGCAAAGCACACGGCATCAAGTAAAAACCTATTTCACTTTAAAGAGTTATCTGCTACTGCTAAACTTGTGGCTAAGCCAAAGAAAAAGTAATGGCACTTTCTAAATCTCAGAAGAGTTTAAATAAATGGACTCGACAGAAGTGGAGAACTAAAAGTGGAAAACCTTCGACTCAAGGTACTAAAGCTACTGGGGAACGTTATTTACCTGCAGCTGCGCTTAAAGCTATGTCTAGTTCGCAGTATGCGGCAAGTACAGCTAAGAAGCGAAAAGATACTAAAGCTGGTAAGCAATTTTCTAAACAACCTAAAGGCGCTGCTAAAACGTCTAAGAGATATAGGAAAGTTTAAATGACTAGCTTTGAAGAAGTAGACGTAGACAACAATGGTTCTATAGATAAGTCTGAATGGGAAGCTTTAGCATTAGAAGATCGTAGACGTAGGCTCGATGATGAAGATGCACAGAGAGATGCCCAGCGGCGTATGGCTTGGTTCTGTTTAGTAGGTATGCTTGCATATCCTTTCTTAGTATTGCTATGTAGTATAGTAGGTGCAGAGAAAGCGGCTGACATCATAGGCTCTATGGCCTCAATATATTTCTTATCGGTAGCTGGTATAGTTGGCGTATTCTTTGGTGTAACCAATATGAATAAGAAAGAAGTTAAAGGGAACAACGAGTAATGTTAGGATTAGGTTTAATAACTCAAGTAGCTAATCTTGCTGGTACTATGATTGAAGGTAAGACTGCTGTAAAGAAAGCAGAAGCTGAAACAAAGATGAAGATAGCCACAGGTGAAATAGACTGGGATATCGAAGCAATGAAAGCTACGCAGAATAGCTGGAAAGATGAGTGGATAACTCTTCTATTTTCTATACCATTAATCTTAGCCTTTTGTGGGCAATGGGGTAATGATATAGTACATGCAGGGTTTGAAGCCTTGGAAATCATGCCTGATTGGTATCAATACTCGTTAGGTGGAATCGTGAGTGCCAGCATTGGTATGCGTGGCGTAAGTAAATATTTTGGAAAGAAATAATATTATGAAAAATACAGAACCTGCATGGTTAAAAGCTATGAAAAAAGAAGCAGACAAATTAGGTATACCTATTAGAGAGCTTCTAACACAGAACATGAAGAAAAAAGCACCTGCTAAGAAACCAGCGGCTGGTAAGAAGAAAACAGTTATGGCGGCTAAGGGCGGTTATATGGCTAAGAAAAAACCTGCTACTAAAATGATGTATGGTGGTATGGCTAAAAAGAAGAAGACTTAATATGCCAGCACCATTAGTATATGCAGCTGGAGCTGTAGTAGCAAAGTTTATTGCACAAAAAGGTTTATCCGCTGCAGCAAAAAGATTTACTAAGAAAGCTATAGCTGAAGGTAAAAGACATGCAAAAGATATGGTTACTAAAAAAACACCGGGACAAGCTAAAATTGTAAAACCAGTAAAGCGTCAACGCCAGTATCGCAAAGGTACTCGTGTAGCATTTGCTTCTGGTGCAGGTATTACCGCAGCTGCTACAGGTGCTGGTATTTCTAAACAAAAAACAAAACTAAAAGAGCTACGTGCAAAATTAAAAGAGCAGAAGAATGCTACAGATCGTGCTAAGGTACAAGTGCAAATAGAAAAAATGGTAGCTAAAGAAGCTGCATCTAAAAAACTAGGCAACACATCTGCAAAACCTAAAGCTCGTCCCTTGGGTATGACTTCTAGTAAACCTAAACTACGTAAAACAAAGTAGGGTATAATGAAAAGTAACTTTAATGAATGCTTAGAAATGTTACTGGAACACGAGGGTGGTTACGTAAATCATCCTAGTGATCCCGGTGGCATGACTAATCTTGGTGTAACCAAACGTGTGTATGACGAATGGATTGGTCGTGAGTCAACTGAAGAAGAAATGCGTGACCTAACACCAGATGATGTAGCTCCAATATATAAACAGAACTACTGGGATAGAGTTAAAGGTGATCAACTACCATCTGGTATTGATTGGTGTGCATTCGATTGGGCTGTTAATAGTGGTAGTGGTAGACCTGCTAAGGCTATACAACGTGCAGTAGGTGCTACAGCAGATGGTGCTATTGGTCCTAAGACACTACAACTTATTATGGATAAAGACCCTAAGTATATTATTGAGTATGTATATACAGTACGTCAAGACTTTTATAAAGGTTTAAAGACTTTTGGAACATTTGGTCGTGGTTGGACTAGGCGTAATAAAGAAACGCTTGAACAAGCATTACACATGGTGGAATAGTAAATATGGCACGTGAGTTAACAGAACGACAACAGAAATTTTTAGCAGTCCTTATGGATGAAGCTGGTGGAGATATAACCAGTGCTAAGATAATAGCAGGTTATTCAGCTAATACTTCTAATACAGAAATAACGAATAGCCTCAAAGAAGAAATCATTGACGTTACTCACAGCTACTTAGCACGTAATGTACCTAAAGCGGCTATGGCTATGGTAGGTGCATTGTATGATCCTACTGAGTTAGGTATACGTGATAAGATGGCAGCTGCTAAAGAACTACTAGATCGTACTGGATTAGTTAAGACTGAGAAGGTACAAGTAGAAGCTAAGGGTGGTGTTATGTTAATGCCAGCTAAAAACGTACAGGAAGATAATGACTAAACCATTAGGTAAATGGAAATTACCACAACCAACAGACCTTAAAGAGAATAGTAAGTGGGTAGCAATCCCACGTGTTGCCAGAACAATACCATTCGGTTATGAACTAGATTCTAATGATGATAGAATCCTCTTGCCAATCAGTACTGAACTTGATATGCTTGAGCAAGCGAATAAATACTTAAAGCAGTATTCGTATCGTGAAGTTGCAAACTGGTTGACCAGAAATACTGGTAGAACTATTTCGCATGTAGGTTTAAAGAAACGGTTGGAAAATGAGCGACAAAGAAAAAACAAAGCTGGAAGCCTTCGCAGATGGGCAGACTATGCGAAAAAGGCAATCGCCAAAGCGGAAGAAATCGAGCGCACAAGACTCGGTGCAAAAGAAATCAAAGAAGAAGAAGGCAGTAGCAAAGCCGCTTGAGACACCTGCTATAGTAGTTAAGGATGATTTAGATCAAGTAGAAGAACAGCATAATGTAATATTTAAACCTAATGCTGGTCCTCAAACAGACTTCTTAGCGGCAGGTGAGCGTGAAGTGCTCTACGGAGGCTCAGCAGGTGGTGGTAAATCATATGCTATGTTAGCTGACCCGTTACGCTTCATGGGGCATCCAGCCTTCTCAGGATTGCTCCTACGACATACTACAGAAGAACTAAGGGAACTTATATTTAAGTCTCAAGAAATGTATCCTAAGATATGGCCGGGTATTAAGTGGTCAGAACGTAAGATGCAGTGGACAGCACCATCAGGTGCAAGACTGTGGATGTCATACTTAGATAGAGAAGATGACGTACTAAAATACCAAGGCTTAGCATTTAGTTGGATTGGCTTTGACGAACTTACACAGTGGCCTTCTCCATTTGCTTGGAACTACATGCGCTCACGTTTACGTTCTACAGCACGAGACCTTCCTGTATATATGAGGGCAACAACTAACCCCGGAGGAAGAGGGCATCATTGGGTTAAGAAGATGTTTATTGACCCTGCTCCACACAATAAATCGTTTGATGCTACAGATATTGAGACAACAGAAGTATTAAAGTATCCTGCTGGACATGAAAAAGCAGGTAAAGCTTTATTTAAACGTAAATTTATACCAGCACGATTATCAGATAATCCATACTTGGCTGAACAAGGTGACTACGAAGCAATGCTTCTATCACTACCAGAACAACAGAGAAGACAATTACTAGATGGTGATTGGGATATTAAAGAAGGCGCTGCATTTACAGAGTTTGATAGAAACATACATGTAGTTGAACCTTTTTCAATACCAAATAACTGGGTTAAGTTTAGAGCATGTGACTATGGTTATGGAAGTAAATCAGGTGTAGTATGGTTCGCAGTATCACCAAGTGAACAACTTGTAGTGTATCGTGAATTATATGTAAGTAAAGTATTAGCGGCAGATTTAGCTGATCAGGTACTTGACTTAGAAGCTGGAGATGGTAACATTAAGTACGGGGTACTTGATAGCTCACTATGGCACAAGCGTGGTGATACAGGTCCTTCATTAGCAGAACAAATGGTACAAAGAGGTTGTCGTTGGCGACCCTCAGATAGATCAAAAGGTTCACGTGTAGCAGGTAAGAATGAGATACACAGACGATTACAAGTAGACGAGTTTACAGAACTACCAAGACTAGTATTTTTTGATACATGTGCTAACATGATAGCGCAATTACCAGCTTTACCTATTGATAAAAAAAACCCAGAAGATATTGACACACATTCAGAAGATCACTTGTATGACGCTTTACGATATGGTATCATGTCAAGACCACGGTTTAGTATATTTGATTACGATCCAAATGGACGACCATCTGGTGGTATGCGAGTAGCAGATTCTACGTTTGGATATTAAGGACAAATAAATGGCAGAAGAAAATGAAGGCTTTATCGAAGACGATGCAATTATCCTAGAGGATAGTGATGACTCAACAGTTGATGATACAGATACAGCAAAGATAATACCTTTCATTATGGAGAAGTATAATCGTGCTGATGACTATAGACAACAAGATGAACAACGTTGGTTACAAGCATATCGTAACTACCGTGGTATTTATAGTCCTGATGTACAGTTTACTGAAGCTGAGAAGTCAAGAGTATTTATTAAAGTAACTAAAACTAAAACTCTTGCTGCATATGGTCAGATAGTAGATGTACTATTTGCAGGTCAGAAGTTTCCACTAACAGTTGATCCTACTGAACTACCAGAAGGTGTAGTAGCTGATGTAAACTTTGATCCTAAAGAACCTGAGCAGTTACGTGAGTCAGAGTTAGGTAAGGAAGTTAATCCATATGGCTTTGCTGGTGACGGTAAAGATTTACCTGCAGGTGCTACTGCTAAAACATTATTAGATAGTATTGGTCCTCTTAAAGATAAACTTAGTGAGATTGATAATGTACGTGAAGGTGTAGGTAAAACTCCTACATCTATTACGTTTAGCCCTGCAATGATTGCGGCTAAGATGATGCAGAAGAAAATACATGACCAGCTAGAAGAGTCTAGTGCTAGTAAACATTTACGTAGTACAGCATTTGAGATGGCATTGTTTGGTACTGGTGTCATGAAAGGTCCTTTCGCAGTAGATAAAGAATATCCTAATTGGAATGATGATGGTGAGTATTCACCTATAATGAAAACCATACCACAAGTATCACACGTGTCAGTATGGAACTTCTATCCTGATCCTGATGCTACTAATATGGATGAAGCACAGTTTGTTATTGAACGTCATAAGATGTCAAGAACACAATTGCGTGGACTTAAACGTAGACCACACTTCCGTTCAACAGTTATTGATGAAGCTATTGCACTAGGTGAGAACTACAATAAAGAACACTGGGAAGATGATCTATCAGATTATGCACCAGAGCATGGCATTGAACGCTTTGAAGTAATAGAGTATTGGGGCATGGTAGATGTCGAAATGCTAGTTGAACAAGGTGTAGACATTCCAGATGAACTATCAAACGTAGATGAGTTACAGGCCAATGTATGGATTTGTAATGGTAAACTACTACGTATGGTTATGAATCCATTTAAACCTGCACGCATTCCTTATATGGCTGTACCTTATGAGCTTAATCCTTATAGCTTCTTTGGTGTAGGTATTGCAGAGAACATGGATGATACACAAACATTAATGAATGGTTTCATGCGTATGGCTGTAGATAATGCTGTACTATCAGGAAACTTACTAATTGAGGTAGACGAAACTAACTTAGTTCCCGGACAAGATTTATCTGTGTATCCGGGTAAGGTCTTTCGTCGCCAAGGTGGTGCACCCGGACAAAGCATTTTTGGAACAAAGTTTCCTAATGTAGCACAGGAGAACTTACAACTCTTTGATAAGGCACGTGTCCTTGCAGATGAGTCTACAGGTTTTCCATCTTTCGCACATGGTCAAACAGGTGTGTCAGGTGTAGGTCGTACTGCTTCTGGTATTAGTATGTTAATGGGTGCTGCACAAGGTGGCATTAAAAATGTTATCAAGAATATTGATGATTACCTGTTACGTCCTTTAGGTGAAAACCTATTTAGATTCAATATGCAATTTGACTACGACCCTAAGATCAAAGGTGACTTAGAAGTTAAGGCTCGTGGTACAGAAAGTTTAATGGCTAATGAAGTACGTAGCCAAAGATTAATGCAGTTTATGCAAATTTCTTCTAGTCCAGCCCTTGCACCTTTCGCTAAATTTCAGTATATTATACGAGAGATTGCGAAGTCTCTTGAGTTAGACCCTGATAAGGTTACTAACAATATGGATGAGGCCGCTATCCAAGCAGAACTCATGAAAGGTTTTCAACAAGCACAACCAGAACAAGGCGCACCAGCAGGAGCTAATCCAGCAGACCCTACAGGTGCAGGTGGTGGTAACATAGGTACAGGACAAGCTCCTCTACCACAAGAACAAGGATTTAGCGGAAATGCACAAGGACAAGGAGCACCTGAGCAAGCTCAAGGCGATGGTCAGCAACCACCAGCAATGGGAACAGTTCAATAGTTATATAGATTCTCTTATTGCTCAACAGCATAGAACTATGGAACAAGCTGACAATGATAAGATTATATATAGAGCACAGGGTGCTATCTTTCAGTTACGTAGATTAAAGCTACTGCGTGATGAAGTATTAAAAAATAACTAGGGGAACATCTTATGATGAAAAGACAAATGGAACTATTCGCACGTGGTGGCCTCAATGATGAGGGTGGTATGATTGACGAAGAATCTGGTAACAAAGTTCCTGTAGGTGGAACTCGTGAAGGTGTTCGTGATGATATTGATGCTAACGTTAGTGAAGGTGAGTTTATATTTTCAGAAGATGTTACACGGTATATTGGCCTCGATAAACTTATGAGATTACGTCAAGAAGCTAAGATGGGTTTACAGAAAATGGAATCTATGGGTCAGATGGGCAATAGTGATGAAGCTACTATGGATGATGATATGCCATTTGGTATGGATGACTTAATCATTGTAGCTGGTGGTGAACCCGATGATGGTGAAATTAATATGGCTGTTGGTGGTTTAGCTACGGGTACTACAAATGTTGTGCGTACTCCTGACCCTGTTGCATCTGTTGCAAATCAAACTGTTACACCATTAGGTACTAGTACACGTAGACTTACACCAGAGATTACACAACCTGTACGTACTACAGTAGACTTTAAGAAGCTTATGGGTGATGCGGCTATTGAATATAAAGAATATCGTAATGCGGCTGGTAATAATATACTAGTACCATTCATTGGTGGTAAAGCTACATTCCCTATTCCCGATGGTTATACTTTGTATACAGGTACTGATGCAGTTGGAGGCGGTACTACACCTACTGACAATATAGTTTCAGATGCTAACACGGCTACACAAGAAAGACGTAGTAACAATGATGATCGTACTAATGCTGCATTGCCAACACCAGAAGCAATTGATTGGGACAATCTTAGCTATGAAGAGTACATGGATAAGTCCTCTACTTTAGTTGGGACAGGAAGAACTTTTGCTAAAGCGGCTACATTATTTATGGGGCCACTTGCTATATTTCCTATGGCAGCAATGGCACATCAAGATAAAAAAGCATTGTTAGGTGCTACTAAACTTTTAAACTCTGGACTACTAAACGCAGAACAAATTGCAGCACTTGAAGCTAGAACTGCAGGTATAAATAAACATGGTGGTGGTTTAGTTAATAATTTATTAGGTGATGTATTTGGCGGTGTTATTGATGCAATAGCTGGTGCTTTAGGTACGTTACCAGAAAAAGTAGAAGAAGTTAAAAAAGTTGCTGTAGAGACTGGTGTTAAAGTAAATCCAACACCCTTAAAACTTTTACCACAAGATGATCCTATTGATGATTTAATGCCCGGAGAAGTTCGGGAAGTTGCACCTACATCGTATAGCTCTGGTGCAATTAACATGCGCCCCGATGCTTTAGATATATCAGCAGGTCAAGATGATCCCATTAATGACCTAATGCCCGGAGAAGTTAGAGAGATTGCTCCTGTATCTTATAGTTCTGGTGCAATTAATATGCGTCCTGATGCTTTGGATATAGCTCCAGTAACTCCTGTAGATACTTCTACATATACACCACCTTCTATGGGGTTTTCTCCTACAGGAACTAGTGCTGATCCACAGATACAACCATATGTAACTCCATCATTAAAACGTGCTGATCCTTTAATTAATATTAACCCTTATATGTCAAAACCTTCTGGTACATTACCTTTTATGAATGCTATGACAGATGAAAGAAATAATGCACTCATGCAAACTGATGCTATGTTACGAGGTAATAGTGCTGATCCACAGATACAACCATATGTAACTCCTGATGCTACCCGACTACAAAGAAGACCTACATATGATACATCAACTCCCTTTGGGCAAGAAGCTGCTTCTAAATCTTATTTAGTTGAGTCTGGTGCTGATCCAGAAATTATGACACCATTTATTCCACCTAAACTACCTACACCACCAAGAGGTGCAAGTCCTTTTGACTCTGCGGAATATGCAAGAGAAAGTTCTTTAACCTTTCCAGATCGCAGTATTGATTCTAATAGTAGAACAGCAGATACTAAAGGCAAACAGGCTGTACTTGATGCATATACACCTGATGCTACACAAAAAGTACAAGGTGGTTTTGGTGTCACTCCAGAAGTACCTTTAGATATTACAGAGACTTCTAAGTTAGATATTACAAAAGCAGAACCCATAGCAGAAGAAAAAACTGGCTTGGGTGCTAAAGTAAGCAAACCTAAACAAGCGTATAAAGCTGGACAGTCTAACCAAGCAACTGCATGGGAAAACTTACCTGATGTAAACTTAGGTCAGGCATATGAGTTAAGTGAAAGATATAAAGTTACGGGTGGTACTACAGTAGATAATTACGTAGTAGGAGCTGTTTCTGATGGCAGTTCTACGGGTATACTTTCTGATGATCAAGGTTTTGCTATTAGATCAGATAATGGTAGAAATGTATTTGTAGATGAGCAAGGTGAATATCATAGACCTACATGGGGTGAAATGATAAAGAATGGTAGAAACTTTAAACAACGTGATGTAGGTAATTATGATAAAAATACGATTAGTGTTGCTAGTACTGACAGAGTTTCTACGGTTACTGCAGGTAGAAAAAATGAGTTATCGCCAGCTTCTAAAGCTAAGATAGGTAAAGATGCTAGTGGTGGTGATCCTAGTATGAAAGGTGCTGTATGGTATAATGAACCGGGCACCAACATATTAACTCGCAAGTTCCCAACAGCGGCTGAAAAGAAAAAGATAAAAGCTGAACAGGCAAAAGAAGATATAAAATCTAGTAACATACAAAAAACTAAAAAAGCTGTTGAGGCTAAAAAAGCTGAAGATGCTAGGATTAGAGCAGAGTCTATTAGAAAAGCTAATGAAGTTTATGCTCAACAACAAGCGGCAAAGGTGGCACAGTCAAGTAGTAGAAGTAGTAGAGATAGACGAAAGAAACAACAACAGGCACAAACATCTGCTACAAATTACACAAAATCAGCAATCTCAAGAAATGCTGGAGCTGATGGTAAGGTAACTAAAGATACCTACAGAGGCGGTGGTTTTTAAATAAAATTAAAGTATTGACAATAAGTAATGTATAGTTTAGTATATAGGAATAACTAATATGGATTTTGAAGAATATAAAACAAATGTGTCCAGTAGATTTGATGCATTAGTAGATGAAGAACGAGAACAAGTAATCGAGTTTTTAGTAAGTCCTATAGGTGAAATTATGATAAGTGTATTAGGCAATGAACTGTTTGACTTAGGTGAACCAGATGTTATTGAACCTACTGCACCTGTACGGCGTGGATTAGCAGCACCCATCATTTAAACTACTGCTAAATTAACTGGCTACCCTTCCCCCTACCCACACTAGGCTACGGCGGCCCCAGTATGAAAGACTGAAAAAATGAATGACACAATAATGTCTGAAGAAATGAAAGCACCAACTAAGGTAGCTTTTGCAAATCGTAAATATACGAATGAAGAAAAACGTAAGATGGAAGAGGAAGAACTCGAACAACTTATTGCAGAACAAAAGGGTGAACCCACAGAGGAACAACCAGAAGAAAAAGAAGCTGTACCTGCAAATGCAGAAGAGAAAAGTTTTAAGAAACGTTATGGCGATCTTAGACGACACATGCAGGAAAAAGAAAAAGATTGGGATGACAAGTTTAAAGGACTACAACGTCAACTTGAAGACTCAACTAAACAAGAAATTAAACTACCCAAGTCTGATGGAGACATAGAAGCTTGGGCAGAACAATACCCAGATGTAGCGGCGATTGTAGAAACAATTGCAATTAAAAAAGCTAAAGAGCAATCTGCTGGATTAGAAGAACGAGTAAAAGAAATTGATGAAATGAAAGCTGATGCATCTCGCAAGAAAGCTGAAGTTGAGTTAATGACTGCTCACCCTGACTTTGGTGATATTCGTGATGATGATTCGTTTCATAATTGGGTAGATGAGCAACCTAAGTGGGTACAAGATGCACTATATGAAAATGATAGTGACTCACGTTCAGCCGCACGTGCAATTGATTTGTATAAAGCTGATATGGGTATTAAAAGAAATAAACCTGCAAGCACTAAAGATGCTGCACGTTCAGTAAATAGTCGTAATAAAGGTAGTAAACCTGACACAGAAAACTCTGGAGAAACTTTTAAAGAATCTCAAGTTAATAAAATGTCAGCACAACAGTATGAAAAGGCTTCCGATGCTATCATGGAATCTATTCGTACAGGTAAGTTTATTTACGATATGTCGGGTAATGCCCGATAAAGCTATTGACATATAATATATTTATGATATAACTATATGTACAATGTAATAGTGTGACCCCAACAATATGGTTACTCACACTATCACAAACTTCACGCAAACAACAATAACGCTTTCGGACAACCTAATGTCTCATGGCCCGTTATTACAGTAAGTTGGCCGACTTTCTATGTAACGCACCCTAGTAGTAATTAGCCTCTGTATAAGTCATTAGTCGTTTGCATCTGTAATCTAATGCTAAAGGAGAAATATTATGGCATTCGGAACTGCTGGTGGTTATAACAATTTACCAAATGGTAACTTTTCACCAATCATCTACAGCAAACAGGTGCAACTTGCATTCCGCAAAGCATCTGTCTGTGAGGCGATCACTAACTCTGACTATTTCGGAGAAATCGCAAACATGGGCGACTCAGTAAAAATCATTAAAGAACCTGAGATTACTGTTCAGCCATATCTTAGGGGTAGTGTAATAACGCCACAAGATTTAGACGATGAGGATTTTTCATTGACAATCGACAAAGCGAATTATTTTGCTTTTAAGGTTGACGATATAGAAGAAGCCCATTCGCATGTAAACTTCCAAGGTCTTGCCTCGGATCGTGCGGCTTATCGTTTAGGCGATCAATTTGACCAAGACGTACTTGGTTACTTAACAGGCTTTAAACAGTCTGCAATACATGGAAGTCCAGACACTGTAAACACTACCGTAAATGGTACAGTTGCAGTTGCTACAGCAGGAACTGACGAACTATTAGCGTCAATGAAAATTACTGCTGGTAACTTTGGTGGTACGGCTGGTGAAGCTCTTGCTTTACAACCTCGTACTGGTGGAGCTACTGACTCAACACCTGCTGCTGGTGATACTTTCCCACTAACCGTCATTGCACGTATGTCACGTCTGTTGGATCAACAGAATGTGGATACACAAGGGCGTTGGCTGGTTGTAGACCCGGTATTCATGGAACTTCTAAAAGATGAAGATTCACGTTTGTTTAATGCTGACTTTGGTGGTTCTGGTTTACAGAATGGTCAAGTTGGAACTAACATTCATGGTTTCCGTGTATATACTTCTAACAACTTACCTACTGTTGGTACTGGTCCTTCCTTTGCTGGAACGAACTCAACTGCTAACTTTGGTATGATTGTTGCTGGTCATGATTCAGCCGTTGCAACTGCAGAGCAGATCAACAAAACTGAAACATATCGTGATCCAGATTCATTCTCGGACATCGTTCGTGGTATGCATCTATACGGTAGGAAAATCCTACGTCCAGAAGCTTTGGTTAACGCCAAGTATCATTTAGCTTAAAGGGAGGAAATAACTTATGGCTACTTTAACAGCATTATTACAAACCGCCCGTGGTGATTCACCTCGTGGTCGCAGCCCTTATTTGGTTGAGATGACGATTGATCTTACTGCACAGGCTATTGATTGTTCATCTGGGGACATAGTTCAAGCTATAGCAATTCCAGCAGATACAGTAATTCTTTGGGCTGGTGTACAGGTTGTCGAAAGCGCAACTATGAACACTGGTACAAATGCTACTGTTATTCTGGGTACTGGAATTGATCCTAATGAATACGTTGCTGCATTTGACATTGATGGAGCAGCTGATCTTGCATATGCCCCAACAGTGGCTCAGGCAGGTGTACTTATTAGTGCAGCCGCAGACACAATGGACGTAACCTTCGCAGGTGACGGTGCAACATTCTCAGCAGGTAAACTTCGTGTTTACTGTATGCTTATGGATGTTAGTGCTCAAGGTTCACTAGAAGGTACTGAAGTTGCTCGTGACGCACTTGCATAAATAATAAAATAAGTAGGCTGGGAAACTGGCCTACTTATATTTGCATTTAATATGAAAGAACCTAATGGCATATACATACTTAGATATTACTAATGAAGTTATTGCTCGTTTTAATGAGGTAGCTTTAACAGCTAATAACTTTTCTACTGCACGTGGATTTCAAACACAGTGTAAGAATGCAGTTAATGATGCTATAGATTATATTAATACTAGTGAATACAATTGGCCTTTTAATCATTCAACTAAATCTCAAACACTAGTTTCGGGAACTACTCGTTATGCGGTTGATGCAACTGCTAAACATGTAGACTATGATACATTTAGAATAAGTAAGAATGCTACCCTTGGTTCTGCAGGTGGTAATATACCACTAATAGACTATAAAGATTATTTAAATAGATATATAGCCCAAGAAGATGAAAGCAATATAGGTGCTGTACCTCGGTATGTATTTAGAACACCAGACAATAAGTTTGGTCTATATCCATACCCAGATGCAGGTTATACTTTAAAGTATGAGTTTTATAAATTTACTACTAAGCTTGTCGCTCATGGTAGTGTACCTGTAATACCAGAACAATACCGTTCCATTATTATAGATGGTGCTACAGCATATGGTTATCAATACCGTGGTGAAACGCAACAGTACCAGTTAAATTTTAATCGTTTTGAAGATGGTATAAAACATATGAGAAGTCTATTAATAAATAGAACTGACTATTTACGTTCTACTGTAATAAACCACTCTAGTTCCAGTAAAGTTTTATAAGGACTATTTATGGCTGATGAATCAGGTACAAATCCATTTATATTTGCCTGTCAGGGTGGCTTGGTACTTAACCGATCTACTTTTACTATGGAGCCGGGTCAAGCTTTTGAGTTAGTAAACTTTGAGCCTGATATTAAAGGTGGATATAGAAGAATAAACGGTTATAATAAATGGAATACTAATCTTGTTCCGTTTACTTCTAGTAATAATGAGCGCACATTAATGTCTGCTTATTTTAAAGGTGAGATTATAGCGGCTAGAGGTGAGAAAGTATTTAGGGCTACAGGTGCTACTACACTTTTAAATGGTGCATTAAATAACTCTGCTACTACAATTACATTTGATAGTGTAGCATCTTTTTCTACAACAGGTACTATTCTTATAGGCTTAGAAAAAATAACATACACTGGTAAATCTGGTGCTACACTTACAGGTTGTACAAGAGGTACAAATAGTACAAATGCTGTAGCTCATTTAGACAATGCGTCAGTAGAACAGTACTGGACACAAATAGATACAGGTCGTTCTAATGCAACTAAGTACTCATTTTTTAGATATAACTTAGATGGGACAGATGCAATTATATTTGCTGATGGCGCTAATAACGCTTCACATTATATATCTGGTAACTCTGTAACTGATATTAGTAGTACAGGCGCACCTGCTAATCCTAAAATAGTAACTGGTTTTAAGAATACTTTCTTTTTTGCAGGTATGTCAGCTAATCCAGCAGAACTTGTTTTTACTGCACCATATACTGTAAATGATTTTACCGCAGCAAATGGTGCAGGTTCTATTAAACTAGAAAGTCCTATTACTGGATTGTTTCCTTTTCGTGATGATTTATTTATATTTTGTGAAGAACGTATATTTAAACTAGCAGGTAATACTATTGCAGATTTTAGGTTAATACCTGTTTCTCGTGCTATTGGTTGTATAAATGGAAATACTATTAAGGAGATGGGTGGAGACATTATCTTTTTAGGTAGGGATGGTTTACGTACTATTGCTGGTACTGCAAATATTGGGGACGTTGAACTTGGTTCTATTAGTTCCGTAGTACAGCAGTTATTTGCTTCGTATACTGATGTAAGTAATTTTGAATCTGTTGTTGTGCCAAGTAAAACACAGTATCGAATATTCTTTTCTGTAGATGGGCAAGCTAGAGAATCTACTAATGGTATTATAGCTCATAGAACTAAACAAGGTTATGAGTTTTCAGAAACATTAGGTATACAACCTTCTTGTACAGACTCAACAAGTGATGGTGCTAATACTTTCGCAATACATGGTGGCTTTGATGGTTTTGTATATAGACAAGAACAAGGTAGTACCTTTGACGGTGTAAACATTATTGGTAGATATAGATCACCTGATCTAACACTAGGCGATGCAGGTTTACGTAAAAACTTTCAAAGAGTTATTATTAACTACCAACCAGAAGGTGTTGTACGATCTGATTTATTTTTAAGATATGACTATGAAGACCCTAAAGTACCAAGACCTGCGGCTTACCCGTTTGATAGTACTGCAGTTGTAGCTTTATATGGATTATCTATTTACGGTACAGCTACTTATGGTGGACAATCACAACCTTTAGTAAGACAATCTGTAGAAGGTAGTGGTTTTGCAGTGGCCTTACGAGTTGTTGATAACGGAACATCAGAACCTTATTCAATTAGAGGTTTTCAATTAGAGTTTGACGCAGCAAGTCGTCGATAAAGGAGAATTAAATGGCTGGTTATACACGGCAATCTACATACGCAGATGGTGACATTATTAATGCAGCTGACTCTAATAATGAGTTTGCACAAGTCCTTGCTACATTTCATGTAAATACAGGGCATGCACATGATGGTACTACTGCTGAAGGCCCTGTTATAGGATTAATTGGTGATCCCGGTGTTACCACACCTCTTAATAAAGTAGTAGTAAGCGATTCTAATAATAGAGTTGGTGTTTTTGTTGATGTAAGTTCAAGTTCAGTTGAGCAGTTTCGTTTTCAAGATGGTGTAATCGTACCAGTAACAGATAACGATATTGACTTAGGTACTAGCTCATTACAATTTAAAGATTTATATATAGATGGCATAGCATATATAGATGGCTTAGGTGATGATATGCTTGTAGCTACAAATAAAAAGTTACAGTTTCGTGATACTGCTATATACATAAACTCTAGTGCTGATGGTCAGCTTGACATTGTAGCAGATACAGAGATACAGATTGCCGCTACTACTATAGACATTAATGGTGCAGTAGATATATCAGGTAACTTAGCTGTTGGTGGTAATCTTACTGTAACTGGTACTACTACTTTTAATGGCGGTACACTTACACTTGGTGATTCAGCCTCAGACAATGTTGTATTTGGTGCAGATGTAGACTCAAATATTATACCTGATGATGACAATACATATGACTTAGGTAGTGCTTCACAAGAGTGGAGAAACTTATTTATTGATGGCACAGCTAACATAGATAGTCTTGTTGCAGATACTGCAGACATTAATGGTGGTACTATAGATGGTGCTGTTATTGGTGGATCAAGTGCGGCAGCTATTACTGGTACAGCTATTACAGGTACAAGCTTTGTAATAGGTAGTGCTTCTATTAATGAGAATGACTTAGAAAGTATAGATGATATTACTGCTGGTACAATATCTGCATCTAAAGCGGCTGTTGTTGATTCAAATAAAGATATAACAGGCTTTAGAAACATTACACTTACTGGAGAACTAGAT
>MDSY01129085.1_pt1 | contig 19037 bp, 10 predicted proteins | sample 811131 | NCBI WGS metagenome assembly MDSY01 (sample SAMN05326643, study PRJNA326480) | marine metagenome | isolation source: seawater | place: Atlantic Ocean: South West | collected 2010
CAGGTACCATCCAGTTTGTGGACTGGTCCCCGACGGGCTTCAAGTGCGGTATCAACTACCAGCCCCCCACCGTCGTCCCCGGCGGTGACCTCGCCAAGGTGCAGCGCGCTGTCTGCATGATCTCCAACTCCACCGCCATCGCGGAGGTGTTCTCCCGCCTCGACCACAAGTTCGACTTGATGTACGCCAAGCGCGCGTTCGTGCACTGGTATGTCGGTGAAGGCATGGAAGAAGGTGAATTCTCCGAAGCCCGTGAAGATCTTGCCGCCCTCGAAAAGGATTACGAAGAGGTCGGCGCCGAGTCAGCAGAAGGCGACGGCGAAGAAGAAGCCGAGGAGTACTAAACAGTACGCCAAACGCCACAGACCGCCTCGGGTGAAATTCCCGTCGCCGTGTCTTTTTCTCCCGATAAAATATGAGCGAGATGCTTTTAAATAACAAGGGTTCAAACGCGCGCGTGCATCATACACCCCGCCGGCGTGCCCTCTCGTAACGTTGTAAGTAAGAGCACACGTGGTTCTTAAAATAAATGAGTTTCTTAGTTCGTGCTTCTTGTCTCTTCCCTTAAGTTTCCTCACTTCCGTTGCGCTCGCCTGGTGAAAATGCTGGGAAGAATGTCGCAAATCGTCAGCCAAAACCCCGCGAGTAGACAATTCGCACACACGTTGGCCCGGTGGGGCCCTCTCTTCAGAGCCGCTCGCGCGTTGTGGCGAGACGCGTAGGGTTCTTGGCGACGGCGAGATGATGGGGGGGCAAGATGAGGTACTTGAGTCGGGTGCGGGGTGTTTGCGACCCGATGAGCCCGACCCCGGGACGGACACTGCCACTGGCGGTGGGCTCGACACGGCGTCTTCGCGCGTGCGGTGGGGCCACTGCGGGTGGGCGAGCAACGGCGGGGCGTGCGTGTGGGGGGGCGCGCCTGCGGGTGACCCGAGAGAAGTAATGGCGATCGGTAGAGGTGGCGGGCAGAAACGCGAGCGCTTGCTCACGACTGGAGAGTGTCCCTCATGGCGAGAACAACACGGTTGCGTCTCGATGAGGTTGAGCGATCTCGAAAAGCACAACGGGGATCCGCGCGGGAACGCTCGGGCAGCGGGGAACGCGCACGTGCTGTTCGGCGGGCGCAGGGTCGGGCCGAGTTCTGACGTTGCCAGTTCAGACGCGAACAACTCCACCCTCTTAAACGACGTGCACGTCATCGACGACAACTTCCGGTGGCATCCGGTGCGCGTGACCGGGGCGGTTCCATCACCCCGGGCCGGCCATTCCATGGTTGCCATTTCGCGAAACCAAATTCTTTGCTTTGGTGGCGTGCGCGACGGCAACAAAAGGTGCCAAGACACGTACGTGTTACAGTTTGAACAAGGTGTAACGGCAACAACAGGTACTGGCTCCAAAATTCAAAAAACTCAAAAGGATGCCAATAACGCTTTGCACTGCGCGTGGCGCTTGGTTGAAACCACATCAAAATCACTCGCGTCCAGACGGATTTCCGAAAAACAAAAACAAAATGCAAATCCCCCCGCGCGCGAAGCTGCCAGTTTAAGTTTCCAGCCACCATGCGAAACCGCCACTGCAGGCGTCGTGTGGATGTTCGGCGGCGTCGGCGGAGCAGACGGAGACACATTTCTCGATGATGTCTGGGCGTTCAACGTGGCGACGGAAGTTTGGAGGCAAGTCATGCCGCTTCAGTCGCAACTCAAATCCAAAAATAGACCGAGCGCGCGAGCCGGGCACACCGCTACGGTCGTCCCGCTGGACGCTCTGTTCGACGTGTCGAAGCATGACAAGTACTTTGTTTCGAGTGATTCGAGTAACAAGTCCTCCTACACGCAATTAGTCATGGTTATCCATGGCGGGTTGGGCGCCAAGAATCAGTGTTTCTCCGATTTGTGGGTTTTCAGTTTCGCCGACGAAGAATGGCGCCACATAAACGGGAAGCACCTGCTGGGGTTCGTGCCGAAACCAAAGGTGGCGCACGTGGGGGTCGTGACTGGCACGCGAGTGCTGTGGCTCGGGGGGGTTCAAGATCCGCATAACGCACTCCCCGCGAACCTAGGGGAAGCCGCGGTGTTGGCGTTAACGAGGAGTGTGGACGGCGAGGAGAGAAAAGGGGAAGGTGCGGTGGGGGGTACCGCGGGGGGTAAGCAGTCACTAGTCAGCGCTATGGTGTCTGCTATTGACAAAACTGCTGCGAATCCCACGGCCACTGCGTCGGTACCACCTGCGACCGCTCCAACCACCGGGGTGGTGGAGAACCTGGAGAAAACGGCGGGCGCGGGTATTCTCCAAATCGCCTACACGAACACAGAAACCTTTCAAAAACCATCTGACCCTCCTTCGAGACCGCTGCACACCGTGGGCGAAACCCCGAAAGCGAAAGCAAAGGCGAAGCTCGCCGCGGCGCGGCTGGTGGAGAAGAATAAGGTGTCGGAGAAGGAGAAGGAGGTTCCTAAAAGTCCGGTCAAACGAAACGCGGTTGAAACCGCGAAACCGTCGACCGTCACCGCGTCGGTTTCCATTCCGAAGGGGAGCAATAAAGACGATGGTAAAGACGATAAAACAATCCCTGTCCGGGATAGAGCTCTTAACACTCCTCACTCGCCTTCATCTTTAACCACCCCGAAAGAAGGGTTGACCTCGGTGGTGCAATCCGTGGTGCGGGAATTAGACCAGGATTCAAACTCGAAGGAGAATTCGACGCGACCGACGCCCGAGCGGGAGTTGGGTGTGGGCCAACAGTCAGGGTTGAATGTAGACAATGGAGTTGGTGCGACTGGTGCTGCTACTGTAGTAGCTGCAGTCACTACTACTGGTACTCCAGTTACTGAAGGTCGTGGCAAGGAGGAGGATTTATTCCCCGAACCGAAAGGGGGCGAGACGCCGTCGCCGGAGAACTCCGCCGACGACGACGACACCGTAAACAAAAAACGAAGATTCACGCAACACACCGCGGCGCCTTCATCATCGCCTGAAGAGGTGAAAGGAAACACATCTGTGTATAGTTCCGCGGGGGGGAAGAAACCGGCGGGTGAAGGTGAAGGTGAGGGTGTCGCGGCGACTGTTGCTGCGGTTGCGCAACCGAAAGACGTAACCGAGAAAGAGACTACTGAAAACAAGCACGTAACGGATCCACCTCCAAACGCTGTGGTTCCCCCAGAAACGACGATCGCCCCGGAACCTACCAACCACGACATGAACGGTGCACCTTCTCCAGTCGACGAAGCCGTGAACGCCTCGCCTCTGGAAGTTGGCGGGCGAGGCCGAGGCAGGGGAAGGGGTCGAGGGAGGGGTAGGGGCAGAGGCCGAGGAAGAGCCGTTCTCGAAACCACAACCAACGACGCGGCAGCAGAACCCCACAACCCGTGGAGTTTGGGTGGAAGCGCGGCGCCTTTTATCGCGGCGCCCGGTGTGCGAGTCGTGACCAGCGCGTCAAGCGGTTCGGAGTCGAGTTCCGATAGCGATTCATCCGAAGACGAGGATGGCTTTTACAAAAGGGCGAGGGAAGCGAGGGCAGCCGCGCGGGCTAGCGCTGCGAGAAGGACTTTGGGCAAATCAAAAACCGCGACTGAGGTGCAAGTTGGAGCAGAACACACCGCAACTGTGTTTGAAATCGAATCCAGGGACGCCCAAATGGAGGCGACTATTTCGGTAGGGGGTGTTACTGGAGAAGGGGGTGTTACTGGAACTGATGTCAGAAGTGGTGCTGTGGGCAGACAGTCGGGCCAACAAAATAACTCTTCCGACTCGCTGTTGGAAACCACGTGCGATACGAGTTCAGACGACGGCGCGTTCAAAGTCGTAGCGGCTATGGGCAAACAGTCTGAATTTGTAAATTGGGGTGTTACACCCTCGACGATCCCCGCTTCCCCTTCCTCCGCGGAGACGCACGCGTTTGGGTTGTTCAAAGTGTGGAAGAAACACCGGGCTGAACGGGAGGCGGTGGAGAAGGGGTTATTGCAAAGGCCTTCGGACGATTTCGTAGCGTTCGACCAACAGTGTTTGGAGAGCTGGCGAAACGCTTCGGATCTCGTCAAGGATGCGTTTTATCACGAGGCATTTTCGTTAAGGGATGGGGGTGGTGGTGGTGGAGCTGTTGGCACTGACTTAACTATACCTTCTCCTATTGGTATTCAGTCAACACCCGAGTCGCCGGGCGTGCCGCTTGGCGGCTGTCGATTCGACGGCGCGCCCGTTTCCAGCCAACGCACAGGCAAACAGTCAGGAAGCAAGTCATTATTAGGCAAGATGGCCGTCGGCGTCGTCACCGGCGGCTTCGACGCCGGGTACTTCTTCGAGTGTGAAGTGGAGGATGGGGAAGGGGGTGAACCCATGAGCAAACAGTCAGGCCAAAAAACTGCAAAAAAGCGAAAGCGTCTCAAGGGTGTTTTGTTTTCGCCCGTGTTGACTTCGCAGCGCATGACGGCGGACGGAAAGCCAACCCTAACCCTCCCGTCGTACTGCTTCCCTGGTGCCACGACCTACGCGGGCGCGATTCAGAGGATCGAGTTTCGGAAAGACGGTGTTAATGGGGGTATGGGAAATACTTCTATAGGCAAACAGTCTGACGGCGTTCCGAACGCGGAGTGGAGGGAAGCGGCGGAGGCGGCGCGAGGCGGAAGTCGGAAAGCGTCGGATAAAAAACAAAAGCAATCCCTGGTGCAGGACTTGTTGGATGACACCGCACTACCTGACGACTTTCCGCACGGAGGGGCCCTCGCCGCGGACGTCGCGGGGGCGGAGGATCGGGACGGGAGACTAATTGCTCATACGGACTACAATATGCCGGGTGACGACCAAACGCGTGCGGAAAAAGTCGGGTGGCCGAAAGGAAAGCCGTGGGGGAAGGAAGGTAAGGGCAAACAGTCTGAGGTTACAAATAGGGGTGTCACTGATGGAGGGGTTACGAGTGGAGGCGTCACGACGACGCATTTGACACCAGAACTGAACGAGTCCGACGTGTTTGACGATTACGACGGTGCGATTGCGGAGGCGGTGACGGAGGCGGCGGGCGGTGACCCTGCCACAGGTACCGCTAGGAATGGTCAACCTCCCGCGTTGCCTTCCGCTCTGCTTACAGGACACACGGGCCTACAAACTCATGTAGGAGCTCCTTATGTGAAGCGAGGCAGGGGGCGTCCAAAGGGTGCTAAGCGCTTGGAAAGAGAACGCGTCGCCGCGCTAGTGGCGGCGGGAGGGGGAGGTAATCACGTGTTGGGAGGCTCCGGAGTCACGGTTGGTTCACCGAAACCTATCGCGAGCGTACCTCCGGAACAACAGGCGCCGCCTACCGAGCGTGCCCCAAAAACCCCAAAAGCATCTCCCCCGCCCGTCTCGAAATCGCTGGACCCCCCGAAACGCGGACCTGGACGGCCGAGGAAAACACCAGCTTCTGATGGGAGACTAAATGCCCATACAGATATGCCCAATGTGAAACGGCACAAGGCTGGGAAGAAAAACACGATCGTCGGGAGCTTGGAAGATGAAAATCCAATGTCGGTGTCGAGGTACTGAAGAAGTTTTAATAACACAAGGTAGAATGAAAAGGGTAGATATAATGAGACATCAGTAGTGTTGTGCTTTCTATCACTGCCTTTACTCGCGTAACTCTTGTATCTCTCGTTTTGTGGCTCTGGACAGCTCGACGCGTCTGCCCAAACGGTATCGACAATCGCTCCTCCCACAAAAAATAGGTTTGGGAGTCGTGTTTCATTGGTTTGAGGTTGCGTGCGTGAGGTCCGAGCCACTATGGGGTGTACCGTATGGGTATTGAGGGTGACATTGACACTGTACATGCAATAGTCACAGGCACAGCGCTTACGAGTTGACCGTCCAACCGAACGGGTCACGTGTCACAACGGGGGCATTAGTTTACGGTGCAGGAGCTGGAACTCGATCTTCGTTTGCACGCGCACCGGTCCTCAACGGGAACGCCAGCGAGGGCGCTCTCGATGTGCATGCCTCACCCACCCCACGTGGGCTTCTTGCAGGTCGGGCACGTGGTCTTGTAGCACATGATTCGGTGCGGGGGGTTGTGACCCTTGTTTGAGGGGCGGCGCAAGGTTTGTCATTTGTGTGTCACGTTCTTTCCAACGCGACCGTTTCTCGCAACTTTCTTTTCCGTTGTTGTTTTTCTCGACCCTTCCATTCCAAGACGCGCGGGCGGAGGCTGGCGTCTTGGAGGGCGTACGCGGGCGTGTTTGACGGAGCTTTCCGTCCGTCCGTTTCGACGATGTGGCGCTCCGCGCTGCACAACGCCGCGCACAAACCCGTTGGCGGCGATGCGTACGTTGAGGCACGAGTCGGCCAGGGCGAATTCTCGGACGTGCCGACTCCATCAACGTCAAGGGTGACTCGTGACACACGTAGAGACGCACGCGACGCACTGGAACTGTTCGTCAGCGTGTACAACCTCCCTGATGCGTTAGCTAAGAGAAATCCAAGACTGTTCGTCGCACTTCTAGTGGAAGCCCCTCCTGATATAAAACCCCCCACGCACCGAAGCGCGCGAAGGCTGGCGAGCACCAAAAAGCTGGAAGCGGAGATGAAAAACACGAATTTAGGTGGAACCGGAAATCGAATGACTATGACTGACTCAACCACCCAACGGCACACAGACTGGGTTGTCGCCGGCGTGACCGAACCTTTAAGTATCACGCAAAATACAAAAATCACGCGGTTCTGCGTCCCCGTGAGACTAGATGGTCTAGCGGGAAAGTTGGACCACGCGCATTACTTAAATTTAAACAAAAAAGCAAAGCGAACCGTGTTGGCGTTGTTTCGCATTCCCGACGACGACGACGCGGATGACGTTTTCGTTGCTGCCGATTTCAACTTACCAATGGAGACACGTGGCGCGATATCAACCAAACGCTTAGGCCAAATGCAGTACCTCGGCGAAACCTCTATCGACCTGTGTGGGGTGTTACAGAACATATCGAATAGGGCGGGGGTGGATGGGAAAAAAAGCGACAGAGCGGTGCGAGCGCACTACGGGCTCGTGAAAAATCCTATTCGAAACGTTGATGCTGGTTTTGATTCACCTTTGAAAGGGAATACCGATGAAAATATTGGTGCGATACCTATCAACGACCGCAAACATACCACCCTTACCACCCGTAACAACCCAATCGGGATTGAGATTCTCGCCGCCGTGCCCTTGGTGCACCCTGTTTTGCCTCCGCGAGAAACAGGGCGCGTGGTTTGTGATTTTTTAGTAACCTTCGATTTACCGAGTTTAGACTTTTTCAAAACAATCGACGACACGGGTCAGAATAAATGCGCATACGTCCAATACGTGTTCATACGTCTTCTACGATGGGTCGGGGACGGGTACCAGCCCGTGTACAGTTCGTTAGTGACGGGGGCGGAGGATGGGTCGGTGGAGCCGTATTGTCAATCAGTCAGGGGTGATTCTTCAGACGAACTCAATACTAAAAATAACAAAAAACCAAGGAGGTTCGTCGCGCGCGTTCCCACGATGCACGTTCCGGTTTCCTGTCTACGAGGAGGTGGAGGCTCGTCCTTCGAACCGGGGTGCATGCTGAACACACGGATAAACCCTAAGGCTGGTGCAAACCCTAAAAGCCCTGAACCTGTGAAACCTAAAGCCAGTTTGGAATCCTTTGCGTATCCGCTACCGGCGGACGACGCGCCTTGGCGGATCGAAATCGTCGCCCGATTGAGTAACAATACCGACGCGCTGTTAGGTTCGATCGATACTACACCGGGAGAGTTACAGTATGCGGGTTTGAAAGCGCAGAGCGGCGACGGTCCTGTTTCTTTAAAATGCGATGAAACGGTTCCAAATGACCACGACTTTCAGATAGGAAGTCAAGCCGTAGTGGCAAACAGTCAAGGGACGGAAAATAAAACGGTTTTGTTGCTGGAACGGTGGACGGTTCGCGCGGGAAGCCGGGCGCGCGCCGGGGTTTGGCCAGGGTCTTCTATGGTTAAACAGTCAGGTATTAATCCATACAAGGTGGTAGGGCGTTCGCCGAAGCGACCGAGTGTCTCCAAAGCACACCGAGGGGCGTTCGATTCCTCGGAGGACGACGACGATTCCTCGGAAGCTGAATCGATTGATACACTGGAAGACGATTCAAAAACTCAAACTCCACAAAAGAAAAAGAAAACGCCTCCAAAAAAACTGCCTCGCCCGCCGACGCCGAGTGATTCCGAGACTGACTACTCATACAGTAGTGACGATGAAACCAAAGATATGCTGTATATTGCAAGTCCGTCAAAGAAGCTCGTGACTAACAGCCCATATGAAAAGAATTCCGAAGGTTTCTCGTCGAAAGAAAACACGCCGAAGAAAATTCAGGGAGAGATTAAAAATAACGAAAAAGAAACGGTCATGACCCCGACGCGTTTACTGTTGGAGCGCCGGGCGGGTCGGGTTCGCACTGATACGGTTGAAAAGTTTACGACTGGGTATGCGTATGAGATGGGTGAGTTGGGTACGGTTTCGATGAATGTACGCTCTCAACCGAATTACGAGAATCGTACTTTGGGTGTCCGCTACGGCGACGTGCCGAACGACGTTCGCGCCAAAGTAAACTCGAAAGAAAAGAAAGAACCCCCCCCGGTCGCGGATGCAAAGTTCCACCCCGACCCCGAGCTAGTGAAGCAAGCGGACGACGCGGTGCGGGAAGTAGTGTCGCATCGACTTCAAGGCGAACACCGATCAGAGTTGATCGACTCCGCGCTGAGGATTCGACGCGAGCTTTTAAAGAAACTCACGGGCGAGTTGCGGTACCTTGAACAACGACAACGCAGAGAAAGCAGAGTGGGCATCGGCGTGGCGGGGGTGAAACGGAAGTAGTGGTGTGATAGTGTTGAATACCAGTCCATGTAGTGTACAGGTGTTTGCGGCTCAAATCGTGGAAATTTTCTCAAAAGTCTTTCTTTCGACATTGAATTTCCAGCTTGAATTGGCCTCGAACACAATCCCCTCAAAGCTCGGGTCGCACCACCGCGCGCATCCCTGGCACTTCGGTTCGCGTCCCCTCCCGGCAACTGCGCCGTTCGGGACGATGCCGTCGTACTTCGACACGTTAGCGTCCGCGAGAGTTGAGAGGTTACGAAAGGAAGCTACCGATGACTCGCCGTTGCCAATCCACGTAGATCCCAAATCCGGACTCGGCTCCGGTCTCGATGTGATCCACCCCCCTGATGCGCATTATGGCACCCGGCGCTTCGGCCACCCCGATGACCCGTTACCCAGGGCGCCCGTGGCGTATGGGACCAATGATAGTTCCGCAAACCGCCCCAAAGGCTTTAGGGTCGACGTCGGAACCCAAGCCACCCCAACGTGCCACACCCGGTTTTACTTCGGGGACGCGGAACAACACCGGGTTGAGACTCCGCTTGTCCCGTTCCAAAAGGCGCACTTCGACGTCGTGTCCGAGTCGGACGACTTGGAGTACGAAGGCGAAACCAAAGGCCCGAACTGGGAGAAGTACGACGCGTACCGTGCGGTGGAGTACGATGAGATTATCGTGCCGCCTGGAGCGGGGCGAGTCCGTGGGTTTTTCGGTGACGCGAAATTGAATCACAAAAAATACGATTCAGACGAGGAACGGGAGAACAGGTTAGCCGGCGTGGGGGGTGATACCACTCGGGTAACGAACATCCTATCCTCCGCGGAGTACTTGAAAGAAGCGCTTACGATTCAAGAGAACGAGAATAAAGGAATCGGACGTATTTCAGGGTCGGTTCCTGAGTCTACAGAAGCATCGACGTCATCGTCGGACCAAAAAGCAAACTTATTAAGTAAAACGTCTCGAGGTAACACCGGAGGGTTCGTGTGGACGCAATTAGGGTCAGTTCCTGAAGGCCAGGGTGCTTTCCGCTTTGACACCAGCAAACCTGACCCGTACTGCGAGATTCACCCGCAGTTGAAAAATTGGTACGTCCAGATCGCGGGGCTAAGGCCGCGGACGAAAGATGACAGAGCGCTGCTTTCGAAACTACAGGGCGCCGCGATCGTGCATGTGTTACGCGAGTTTGAATCCGAAGAGTTCAACCAGGTCATGGCCCGGGAGTTTGACCGGCGGTTCGATGTGTTGACCGGGAGGCTTGAAGCGAGAGACCGGGATCTTGAAAGCGTGAATCAGACGTTAGGGAGTACTTCCGGTGAGTTAACCGCGATGACTGACGATCGAAACCAGCTGGAAAAACAATTGGCGGCGAAGAGCGAGGAGCTCACAAACGCCAACGCCGAGATTGAGAAGTTGAGGAAAGAAGTCGAGCGGCTGCAACAAGAGCTAAAGGGGTCGGATTCGGAGTAAAGCGGTTGATGTGAGTACCTTTAATAGACACGTTTACCGTAAAGCCATTCATCTCGGTAGTTTCAATCGTCCACACTCACCACGCCTTGTCTTTTGTTTTACCAGCCGTCGTCGAAGCCGAAGTAGCTTGGGATGGTGAACGGTTCTTGCTTGATCTCGGGCTCGAGTTTCATCTCCGGTGAACTCTCCGGCTCGCGCTTGATTCGCTTCGAACTCGGCGGATCCGCGCGTGCCGTTCTGCACGCTCTGCAGCTGTTTTTCTGCTTGCCATGAGGGCAAGGGTCGCACTCTGCGCAGTGGCATTTTACCTTGCCGTGAGGGCAGGGGGTGCAGTCTGTGCAGTCGCGTTTCAGCTTGCCGTGGGGGCAGGGGGTGCACGCTGCGCAGCTGTATTTCAGCTTGCCGTGCGGGCAAGAGTTGCAGTCTGCGCAGCCGTTTTCCAGTTTGCCGTGAGGGCAGGCGTTGCACTCCTTGCAGCCGTGTTTCAGCTTACCGTGCGGGCAAGGGTTACAATCCTTGCAGGCTTGTTTTTGCTTCCCGTGCGAGCATCGCGTTCGTCCCATTCTTAGCGCGCGATGACACCCCGCGCACTTCGCTTCTGCGCGCACCGGAAAGATAAGGTCGGTGTCGTAGCTTTGAGGTGGCTTTCGTTTGGCAAAATTCGTCTTGTCCAATAATTTATTTTACAATAGTTTTTCTATGTTTGCCCCTCGCAGCGTCGCAGGACGCGCGTCTATAATTTTTCGCAGACTCGTAGCTTCGCCGACCGCGCTCGGACGTTCAGCTTCAGCTCATCCGCATCCGCAATCAGCGGTTTCCTGGTAATTAACTTTACAATCTTCGGCGGCGCCGGCGGCTGTTTCTCCCATGCGCTGTACGGCCTGTCCGTTTCCACAATTCTACCAGCCGCTTGCCGAAACGCATTCTTAACAATCTTATCCTCCAAGCTGTGGAAGGTTATTATTGCTAAGCGGCCGCCTGGTTTTAACGCGTCTATCGCGGCAGGAATGGCATCTTCAATTGCGCCTAATTCGTCATTCGCGGCTATCCGCACGGCTTGGAACGTTCGCGTCGCCGGGTGGACATTACCCGATCTTCCGTGCTTCACACCAGGAACCCGACCCAACGCTTTGACGAGCTCATGAGTAGTCTCTATAGGCTCATCAATCCTCGCTTCACATATCCTTTTCGCTAACAACCGCCAGTGTTTCTCTTCGCCGTACGTTTTCAGAATTCGCGCAATTTCCTCCTCCGGCCAATCGTTGACCACGTCGAACGCGCTTAACGGAGCCGAAGGACCCATGCGCATATCAAGCGGGCCGTCGTCGTTGAAGCTGAAACCTCTTTCGGGTAAATCGAGGTGCATGGACGACACGCCTAAATCCATAAAAATACCGTCGATACTGTTGATTTCTAAACCTTCGCTTAATTGATTCAGTTGATCCCTTAACTCTCGAAAATTAGCGGTGATCGGGTTGAAGGAAAAAGAGGTTTTTTTGTTTGTAATGTCATCGTCGTTCTCGTCATCGCTTCCATTCTTCATTGCTTCTGTCGCCGCTTGTTCGATTCTTGGTTTCGCTAACATGTGTGCCAACGGATCCACGTCAAACCCGATGTACCTGCGCATCTCAGGGTGTCTTTGCACGATCGATGACGAGTGCCCACCGGCGCCCATTGTGCAATCTATAAACGTGCTCAAAGTGACATCGGAAAAACAATCCAAAACCTGGCGCATCAGAACTGGGACATGCGGTGCACCATCGACATCAGCTTGTTTCGCGTTCGTGCCGAGTTTCAAGTTAGGGGTAGACGAGGAAGTGTCGTCCACGGAGCTGTCTGACGTTCCGACATCCTCTACATCGTTCAACTCCGCATTTGATGAGAGCGGAAAAACGCGCCCGCCGCCAGCGACACCATTTCCAAACGATTTCGACCCTCGACCGTAACTCCTAAGTCCCGGTCGCCTCCGGAACGCGTGTCTCGTCACAGGCCACGCCGCGAAACCCCGCGCGGTCGCGACCGTTGCGCAGGTCACCGACATCCCACCAATCACTGGCGTGGCGTGGCAGTGTGGACAGTGGGGACACGACGCGCTTTTTACTCGAAATTGGTCGACGATGATTTTCACCTTTCACTCCTCGGAAATCGGCATAGTGTAAGGCGCGTCCGGCGGGTCGTGTCGCACATTTCGCCATGGACGCGGCTGGGCGCATGGGCCGCAGGACGCGACACGCGGGACGGATGTGCGGGTTGAAACGCAAAGCGTTGGTGTCATTCGCGGCACTCGCGGGGGTGGTGTTTGTAGGATCGATGTTCGCGGCGTCGAGTGGTGGTGATTATCGATCCTCACTCACGTTGAAGCGCACACATGGGGCTCAAACACACGCGCACACCGATTTGGCTGGCGAACAACACGTCGGCTTGAAAGCCAGGGAAGGGGCGCTCGGGGGGCTGAAGACACACAGCGGTGACGTAGGGAATCCGCACCGCCAAAGAGGCATGTCGGAGGAGAAAAAAGAAGTGACTGATGAAAAAGGAAAGGCATCGAATGACGGCGACCCGTTGACGAACGCGGTGACTTCTTTAAACCTCCCCAACGGCGCGTTGATCGCGGTGACGTTCAGCGACTCGAAAATGTTATCAATGGTCGTCAACTGGAGCGTGCATTTACGTAAGGTTAAAGTGCCTCATCTCGTCGGCGCGCTGGACAACGAGACGCGAGAAATATTAACAAAAAATTCCATAAAAAACTTTCGTGTGTTTTTGCCTGACGAGTTGGACGCCGGATCAGGGCACTCGTCCGATAACTGGAAACGGTTCGCCATGTTAAGGATCACGAACGTGCGGAATCTGTTGGAGTTGGGGTACGACGTGCTTATGAGTGATGCTGATGTTGTGTGGGTCAACGATCCGCGGGGGTATCTACAGTGTGGTTGGAGTGATACTGAGAAAACAAAAGATACTCTGAAAACAAAAACGACGCACCCGTGCACCGCCATTGCGCACGCGGACGTCATGGTCAGCAGTGACAATTTAAGCCCTAAAAGTGACGCCCGGGAAGGTGCGACGTACGCAAGATGCGGCGTGTTCAACACCGGTATCGTGTTTCTGAAACACAACGCCAACGCGAAGGCGTTCGCCAAAGCGTGGCTTGCGCATCTCTCGGCGACTGATAAAAGTAACAGATTCTCGCAACTCACGTCGGACCAACAAGTGTTCAACGCCATGACCAGGAAACAGGGGGTGTGGCCTGGGCTGGAGCTGTGGGTTGGGGGTAGTGGGGGTGACGGCAGTGAGCAATTAGTTTACCCTACTCGCGTGCTCACCGCGTCGTTGGGCGGGGAGTCTTTCGACGGCGTTTCTACTTTCAATTTAGGAATTCTTCCCGTTGCGACGTTTCAACCCGGACACGTCGGGTTTCTGCAAAGAGTCGATACCATGGAGGTGAACGAGTTCCGAAACGTATATTCGACAAGTTCAGGGTCTGGTGACGAGTTAAAACCCTCGATAACCCCGTACTGCGTCCACGCTACGTACACGTTCGACGGCAGCACCGCGGCCGCGAAGCGCTTACGGTTCGCCGAGGTTGGGTTGTGGAGCAAAGAGGCGGACGCGGTCGGTACGGGCGAACAGTCTGAGGAGAATGGGAACGACTCAAAAAGGTACTTGACGTACGACGCTTTGCAGTCCATTAAACATGCAAACGTCGACATAACCAAGCCCGATATTGGGAACCATTTATTGTTGGGCTCGGTGCAGTTGGCCAACTTGCGTGACGCCATTGCCATCGCCAAAACATTAAAACGAACCTTAGCGATCCCGCGACCAACCTGCGTGTGCGACAAGGTCTGGGGCGGCCACGACAACATTTTCAACTTCCAGTGTCACTACCCTGGGAGCGCGAATTCGAAGCACGTCCCGGGTGTGTGTCCGCTTGACCACTTTATTTCGCCGTCTGGGTTGAGGGAACAGGGAGTGGAGTTTGTTACGTATGCAGAGTTGGAGTCGTCGATGGATGGAAACTCGGAAGATGTCGTCGTCGTCACGAGCGGCGTGGATTCGAGCGTTACTTCAACCGTTACGAAATTGTTTCTTCCGCGTAAAGCCAGTGAAGCAGTGGTGAAAGAGACGTTACACGCATTAGACGCACGAGTCATAAAGTTATCAAACGCGTTCCAGTCCTTCGGGGGTTTTACGGACGAAACCTCCGCTGAAGAATTCGATACAAAAATCGTTGACAAAGGTCTCGCGCCGCAGCAGTGGTGCAGCGAGTGCCACCCCCAGGGCTGCGTTAATTTGATCGACAAAGCCACTATAGATAAAGGAATTTTAAAACTAGTACGCGAAGTGCACGACCAGTTCTGCGCGTCGTTTGATAAGGTGGATTTGGTGGGGGTGGCGAATGGGGGGGAGGAGTCGAGCGAGAAGAATGAGAATGAGAATGAGAAGAAAGCTTCGCGAAACACTGTTAAAAAATCCGGCACGTTACTGGTGGACTCCGACGACGCGGTCGGTGCGCCGCCCCTGGATGACGAAATAGCAGCCGCGGGGTGGTAGTTATAAGGTAAGTGTGTACATAATAGGAACACGGGCTAGTAGTGCTTTGTTTTTGTAAAAAATCAGTACGTGTAACAACAATGACGTGAGCATCCCATTCGTCTCAGCTCGTATTTTTTCCCCCATCCAACTCCACCACCGCCTTGTCCACTCTTCTCTTTAAATCCTCTCTTAAACCAGGACGGTATCCGCACGTGAAAAGCAGCTCCATCCACACGAATAACGGCGCGAGGACCAGGGATTGGAACGCCGAATCCATGACTGCTGGACGTCTTTTCTCAAAAACTAAGTGCCCGGGATAAATCTGTAGCACCCAGCCGGTTACATGTGCCGCCAACGCGCCTTTCCACGCCGTATCATCCCCTACGTAACTCGTGAACAGCTTGGCTGTTAACCTCAGCGGTGCCCCCACGCACAGCAACCATGTCACCCCCGCGAACTGGTCCAAGGAAACGTAGTAGATGAAATACGCCACTACTACCAACGTCGCTGGGGCGGTGGGCACGTTTTGTGATAACCAATCTGGGAGCTCTGCAATCTCATTCTTCTCGATCTCGACCACATCACGTAGCCCACAACACCACACCAACACGGACCACGCGATTAAAGGGACGCACACGAAGTGTATCGCCTTGTTCCGCCACTCACGGTGGTAGGAACCGTAAAACGTGAGCTGGTCCAACAGGCGGGTCATCGGGGCGCGCCCGCCTCGCGAGAAATGACATCGCAGAAAGCGCCCACGTTCGACAAGTTTTTTGCAGAGAGAGCGACTCGATGGCGCAAAGCACTCGCGATATTTTTCGTGCGAATCCTGATGACGTGGAATCGCTTTTACGTAAACGCCTATCGAGAATCAAGAAGCACCCATCGTCACAACACACACGCGCGCGACCTACATCCGCAAAGGTAAGCTGCACCCTCTCCTTTCTCCGTTCACGTCGCATCGTCCGTGCCGTGTCAAGACGACGTGCATTTACCGAGGCACGTCGTCTTGACATGAGACGTACATCGCGATCGCGAAAATTACATCGACATCTTCTTTTCGTGACGAATCGGTATTTTGCTACCGAATGATCCATCGCGAGAGCTCCGTTCGAACGCCACCGAGTAAGCGAGAGTCGTTTTTGAACGGTTTATTGACCGTCTTGTGTCATACCGATGTATGTCCCGTATCCTCGCACATTACTCCTGTCTATCTGCCCATACTCATCACCCAACACTCACCTCCCTCCCCATTCATCGCGATGCCCAAAAAAATCAACAGATTTGCTGAGTCACTTTTGACTCTGCTTTTTCCATTGCATGCAAAGTTGCATCAACCCGTTCAAGATGGGCATGTTCGCCGCTACTTCTAAAAACACCACCACCGCGCCTGTTGTTGACAAGGCCAAAAACTCACCAAACGTGGAGGGGTTCTTCGGCGAGTACGGCGGGGCGTTCTTGCCTCCTCCGTTGGTCCCCATTATGGAGGAAATTACGCAACGCTACGAGGAGCTAAAAAAAGACAAATCGTTCTGGGATGAGCTTCACGAGCTCGAAAAGCAGTTCACCGGCCGTCCTTCCCCGATTTTCCACGCCAAACGCCTCTCCGACAAGATCGGCGGCGCGCAGATTTACCTCAAACGCGAGGACCTGAACCACACGGGCGCGCACAAAATCAACCACTGTTTAGGCGAAGCGCTGCTTGCGAAGAAGATGGGCAAGAAGAAGTTGATTGCTGAAAACGGAGCCGGCCAGCACGGCGTAGCTTTGGCCACCGCTGCGGCTTTAGTAGGATTAGAGTGTGACATCTACATGGGCGAGGTCGACATGGCCAAGGAGCGCCCGAACGTGGTGAGGATGAAGATCCTGGGTGCGAACGTCATCCCCGCCACGGAGGGTTTAAAGACGTTAAAGGAAGCCGTGGACGCGGCATTTGGAGCGTACATGGGCGACCCCATTAACCAATTCTACGCCATCGGAAGCGTCGTCGGCCCGCACCCGTTCCCCATGATGGTCCGCGATTTTCAATCAGTGGTTGGAAGGGAAGCCAAGGAGCAGTTCAAAGCCATGACGGGTAAGCTGCCCAACAACTTAGTGGCTTGTGTTGGGGGCGGGTGCAACGCTATTGGACTCTTCTCCGCTTTCCTAGAAGACCAGAACGTCAAAATGTTCGGTGTCGAACCCGCCGGTACCGACCTAGACGTAGTCGGCAAACACGCCGCGACCATGACTCTGGGCAAACCAGGCACCATTCACGGGTTCAAGTGTTACTTGTTACAAGATGAGACGGGTGAGCCGAGCGCGGTAAACACCGTGGCGTCTGGTTTGGACTACCCTGGAGTTGGACCTCAACACTGCTACCTCAAGGACATCGGGCGGGTTGAATATAAAACTGCGAACGACGAAGAGACGATCGAAGCGTTCATGGCGCTTTCAAGAGACCAGGGTATCATTCCCGCGCTTGAGAGCTCTCACGCAGTAGCGTACGCCATGAAGCTCGCGAAAACGTTACCTCAAACGGAAACTATTTTGGTCAACCTTTCTGGCCGCGGCGACAAAGATGTCGATTACGTCGTCGAGCACTTCGGCGCCAAGTACGGAATCGCGATTAAGGAACTGGCGATGCCCAAGTGGGATGGGAAAGTGAGCTCGGCGGCGTGATGAGGGAAGTGTGTGACTAAATGCGTGTTGTGTTGCGGATGTAAGTGGGACACACAGCTGTGTGTACCACTCTACATCGAAGAGACTGTATATACAAAGAGTGTCTTACGAGTTTTAATATTACTGTTTTTATAAAATCCATTTACTCTACCTCCGCGCATAAACGTTCCACAAGGTTCCGCCGGTTAAGTTCGGTGGTTGTTCCGCGAACACTTTGTTTTTTTCAAAGTCAAACCCAGTATCTTTATCGGTCAACAGGTCAACGAAGTCGGTCAAACCGAAACCGTTAGCTTCGGAATCATCGTGCACCTCCGCCGCTATTTGTTTTATTATTTTTCTGTGGTATTTTTCAACGCCTTTCAACGTTTGAAACTCGGCGCGTTCGACGTCTATCTTTAAAAAGTCGACATGTGTCAAATTGTTTTGTCGGATCACATCGGACACAGTGACTAATGGACACTTGTGTTCCTTTTTGCCTGATAGTAGGTACTGGGTGACTAGGAAAGTCACCGCGGTGAATATAAATTTAGCGACCGAGCGCAAAAGCTTCGTGACTACGTTTTCCCCAGCGGACCTTCCCGTAGCGAAAGCTAACAGTTTCTTCCCTATGCTGGCTAACGGGTGAAGCGCGGTTAACGCGGCATCGTCTGATGCGTCACCATTGCTGTAATCAGAATTAGAACCGTCAGATCTCGAACCGTCACCAACAGGACCCCCCAAACTCGCCTCCATGAACCGCCGCACGTTGTCCGTCGTTTCGTTCGCGTCCGGCGAAAGCGACGACCACCCCGCGGCGCGTGGGTAAAACGTAAACGTTGCTGAGTTGATCGTGCCGTCGCTCACGCCGACATTGTACGCAGTCACAGAGGGACTTTCGGAGTCATTAGAGGAGTCGCTACTAGAGGAGCTACTCTGCAATAAAGCTTCTGCTGAAGTCTCGGCGTCTAGACATTTTACACTAGCCAAAATGTTCTTCTGCAAATTCATCTTCAGCACCTGGAACGTCTTCGGAATGGGTTCCAGCACGAAAACGTGTCCGTCACTCGCTATACCCGACGCATACATGGCGAACATCCCTATGTTCCCGCCTACATCTATAACAGTTGCGTTCGTGTCGATTTTCAAGCCGTGTCGCCGGTAACAGTCGTCCCGGAAAATCTCGTCCCACAGAAACTGCACATCGGGTTTCGAGACGAACTTTATTTCCAAGTTGTTAGGGAGGATCGCGGTGTCGTGTGTGACGAATCGGCACGCCGCGCGGTTCCTAGGAGCTACGTTGGCATCGTCGTAACTTGCACGAGATGAGTAGGTACGTACGTGACCGTGTTTGCGTTGCGTCGTGGGTAAATGCACATAGGAGGACTCTGTTCGTTTCGTGAATTTGTAATCACGGCAGATCGGACTGCTCGTGGATGCTTTCCCGACAGATCGGCAATGGCGCCTTAATGAAGACGCGCCGCTCCCTACCCAGGGTGTCACCGCCTGGCCGGGCATCACGCAGTCGTGCATGCCTCCCGACGACGCGGAGGGACACGTGGGGGG
>MDSY01154883.1_pt1 | contig 19030 bp, 10 predicted proteins | sample 811131 | NCBI WGS metagenome assembly MDSY01 (sample SAMN05326643, study PRJNA326480) | marine metagenome | isolation source: seawater | place: Atlantic Ocean: South West | collected 2010
GCGTTTTGAAGGGACTCGAAGCCAGGGCTCGTTAACCTACTGGTAAAAACGACATGAACCGCGGCGACGATGGAGACCGCGAGCGTCGTCGCCGCCGCGGATGCGTTGTTCCGCTTCGCCTTTTCGGTTCCTTTGCTCACGTCCAGAGACCACTGGGCTCGGCTTCGCGCCGCCGAGACGTCAATGTCCCCGGCGAATGCGTGAATCAGGGCCTCGGCGGCCCCGCCCGTACCGCCACCGTTCAAAAGACGAACCCATCCTTTTTCTGTATCCCCTTTGTCCACGCTGCAGTCGAAATCTTTCGACTCGGGGCGCAACAGCCACCCCGCCACGCGGACGTCGACGCACGGAGCCGCGACGTCGCCGATGCCGTACGATTCGTCTTCGTTTTGAGTGTCAGGGCTTTGACTGCCATCGCTTACCGTAACCTTGTTCGCCGCGCCCATCGCCCGGAGCTGAGTTTTCAAATCCACGGTGACTTTCCGCTGGCCTGGCGTGGCGAGAATCGTGCGAACGATGTCCCATGGGAAACCGCGTCGAGCGCCCACAAGCGCGTCGTTGACGTCAATCTCGACGTCGCCGTCGCCGGTGTCAACGTTTTCCTTCTCGCTGCGCAGCACGATGGGCGCGTAAAACGTGGCGTGCGGGTTCGAGGGGAACGCCAATGCGATGGCTACTGGAGGGGAGGCGACTGGCCCGGAACCGGCAATCACAGCTCGAGTTCCCGGCCTTAACACAAACGTGTACGCCGGTGCGTTTCGCCAAAACGCCTCCAGCGTGGCGAGCGCGTCGGGCAAACGCACAACCACCGCGCCCGTCGCGGTGTTTGGATCAAACAACTCCAACACCAGTGCCCGGGGAACGACGTCCAGGCATCCTTCGTCCGTTTTCTGCCTCTTGTTCTGTCGTTGCGTCAACTCGAGAATCTCCTCTTCATCAGCGTACCCGAAGGTTTCAACACCCAGCTCCAGAATCAGCGGAAGCGCTTGGATCTCCCGAAGCTTCGCCTCGGAGTCCTCCCGCGCCGCACGCCGCTGCTCCTCGCAAAGCTGCTGCGCGCCGCGCATCACCGCGTGCGCGGCGCGCATCTGCCCGTGACCGTTGCCTACATTGCTCTCCAAAAGTGTCGCTAGTTGTTTCAAGGACATCTGGAGAATAGCCTCGGGGGTTCCGAACCCGGCGTTGTACAACACTCTCGCGCGCGAAGCGCCGATTCCGGGAATCGAAGTCAACGACAAAATGTCTTCGTGCGCCCCGGCGGCGATCCGGTCCTGAAGACGCGTTACCAGCCCTTCCATGTCTCCCCAGCCCATCGGGCCGCACACGCTCGCGATTTGCCCAGCGTACCTCGCGGCATGCTCCTGAGTTTGCGATAATACCCCAGCCGTGACCCCGAACGCCTGCGCGGTTTCCCACACGTCGCGCTCAGAAACCACGTCGTGTAACATGAGCGCTTTTAAAAATCTGTGACAAGTTCTTCGCAAACGCCGGTGTCCGCTCGTCGCGTCTTTCCGGTTTTGTGACAGCCTCTGGGCGTAGGACTCGGTTATACCGACCGTCCTGGCAACGATCTCTTCGTTTTCGCTTAAACCTCTGTAAACGCGGTTGAAAACGTTCACGTTCAGCCAGCACTCGTCATCCGGGACGGGTGAAGAACCGGGCGCGGCGGAAGCGAGTTGAGTCACCGGTGTGACGGAGGGAGTGACTCCGCTCATAGGCAACGCCGACGCCGCGTTCGCATTCCTGTCCTCCGCCTGAACATCCACCGCGGCGGGCGGATCAGGGGGAACACACATGTACAGCAAGTGCAGATCCGTTTCAAGAATCATGCACTTTCGAGCAATGACAACGTCCCGCACCACGGCGACGGTGCGGTCGGGTTCGAGGTGAGCGGCGGCGGCGGCGCGGCCCAGGGCGGACGGGGTCCACCTTCGGGTTTCTTGACACCACGTTAGAAACTGTTTTTCAGCGAGCCATTTCAGGGCGGACGTGGCGCCTTTCGCGACGACGTCGTGAAAGTCATTCAGAGCGTTGAGAAGGGTGCACTGTATGTAACGGTTAATGTCACCAGGGTCCTGGGCCAGGCCGCACGCCACGGCTTCCAACATCACCCGGCGCATGCCTTGCTGCGCGATCGTCGACGACAAGGCTTCGGCGTCGCAGGTGAGCCGCTTTGCGATTTCAAGGAGCAGGGAATCGGCGTTTTTCGCGGTACCTGTCGCCATGGTCCACTGTACTTCACTAGAAACTGGCGCCATGACAAACGCGTCCCCCAAGTCCGATCCGAAACCAGTCCGACCCGCCCGTCCGACCATTTGCTGCAAGTCTTTGGACTTGAGCAAATCGTGCAGGTTCGGTTTTCTGCGGAAGTGGTACGGGCTCGTGATCACCACTCTTTTCGCGGGAAGGTTCACACCAGTGGCCATCGTGGAGGTGCAGCACACAACCATGAAATACCCGTCTCGAAACCCCTTCTCTACGATGTGCTTCTCTTCCTGAGACAAGGCGCTGTGGTGCCACACCACGCCTCGCGACGCGCACGTCGCAAGGGAAAGTTTTTTATCCGTCTCTTTCAGCGCTTTCGGCTGGAGTCTGAGGAGCTCATCCACCAACAAAGAGCGCGGAGTTTTTTTAGCTGTTGTTACTGACGTATCCGTAGCTACAGACTTATCCACGAGCCCCTGCGATGTCACGAGTTTAATCGCAATCGCAGACGCCGTACTTTCACACTGGAACTTTGCGGAACAGAAAACAATCACGCCGCCCGAGTTTTGGTTTTCGAGAACAGAGTTTCCATCACTGTCACCCTCCACGGCTTCGCGCACCAGCGCCGCGACTTTGTCCATTTCCCCCATGCACTGCTCGGGCAAGGTGCGTTGCTTGAACGACTGCAGGGTGGGCGGAGTGATTGATACTGTAGAATGCGACTCACCGTCGTTCGCAGGTAGCTGGAATACGTCCCTTCCAGACACGACGTGCACTCGCAACGGCACCGGCCTGAAGTCAGTTTCGAAAAGTTTCGCGTCGAACCACCGCGCTAGGCCGACGACGTCTGCCAACGTAGCGCTCATGCCTATTATTTGCGGAGCGGAGTGGGTTGCGAGTTGCAGGTCACTGGAAAGACCGCTAGGTTCAGTTAACGGCAACAAGTGGTCCAGTACCTCTAAATTTGTATCGTTACTTCCACTGGGTGACGCTCCACCTCCGTTCCGCTCCACGCCAATCGCCTTTGCCGACGCGAACAACAACTTCGTCAGCGCCAGCTCCAGGGTCCCCCCCCGGCTTAGGTCCTGGACCATGTGCAGCTCGTCCACCACTACCGAGCACAGCTCACGAACCCGGTCGTGTTCGATGATTCGCGTAATAAGGTCGTTGAACTTTTCAGGTGTGCAGACGAGCAGCCCGCCGCCGCCGTCGGGCGGCGGTATCCGCCCCCCTCCGCCCCCAAAAAACCGACGCACCGGGATTTTCGTCAAACGCAGCATCAACTCCAGTTCGTCGGAACGTTCGCGGCACAGGGTGACGAACGGGAGGACCATCACCGCGATTGACCCAGGTATTTGCACCAACCGCTTGATTAACAGCACATCCGACACTAAACTCTTGCCCCCACTGGTGGGGGCGCAGTACACCAAGTTCGATTGGTGGTTGAACACCCCAGTCAAACTCAAACACTCGCGTTGCCACGGGTACAGCCGCGTGATCTTTTTCACCTCGCGGTAGTAACTCTCGACGCACTTGGGTAACCCCAGGCTCTCGATTAAACCGTCGGAAAACGTGGAGGGTGTGCATGTGATTGCGTTGTGTGTGGTGCTAACATTTCGTTGCACGGTCAACGCGTGCGAGTGCGTGGAGGTTGACGGCAGGGCATTGGTTTTTGCAACGCTTAAATTCGGGCGCCGCGACGAACAAACCAGGTTTTGGTTTTCAGATTTATCGAGCTTGTTGGTCTCATTCTTGACGAAGGAAATGGTTCTCGGCGCGAGGAGCGATTCGCGCTGTTTATCCGCACTGAAGACGACTCCGCTGGAAGCCTCTTGTTCGCTTACCGTGCTTCGCCCCGCGCTTTTCGTGTTTTGGGTTTTGTGAGGAGACGTGACCTCCGCAGCGTCTCGGTTTTTTCGTTCCGCCAGAATAGCCGCGTAGTTTGCTTCGGCAGCGAAGGCTGCTTTTCCCCAGGAATCATCACCCTCTCCTGGCGACGTGGAAAAACCGACACTAGGCGCGGCAGGCGTGTGTTCCGCCGCGGAAAAACCGCCATGCACGTGACCCGTCAAGAGGTTCAAACACGCGTCTAATGGGTCGTCGACCGTGGAGGATTTACGCCTGCGACGCGGGAGACGAGGGAAATGAGCGTCAGGGGTGCCACGATTTGGCCACGATTCTTTTGCCCACTTGGCGAGAAGCGAGGCGATAGGTAGATATCGCGCGTGTCTAGCTAGACGTACTTGTTTCCAATGAGACGCGTTCGAACCGCAGAAGCCACCGCGGAGATGTTCTTGACATCTTCATCGCCCCCTTCTCCCGGGGACCGCGGTTTCACTTGCCGGAAGGACCCCTGCATGAGAATCGGCAACCCTGAACGGCAAATTTGTTGGCACCCGTCCTCGCGCCCCGTGTCGGGCTTACCGGGTCCGAGGACGCGCGCGTGGACCGGTCGTGAAACGACCTTAACCCAAAGAAGCACGCGTGCCGACCTTCCCCAGGGCGCTGCGTCTTCTGAGCGCAGAGGGGGCGCACAGCTCTGTTGTCACTCAAAGTCGTCGCTTCCGAGAGATCTCGTGATTTTTGGCCGGAGCATCATCTGTCGAAAAGTTACTCAAATTGAGCACTGTCGAGGCTCACGCGCGCACAACCCAGCGCACGATGCTTGACGAGCCGTTGATATCGCCGCGCGGTACCGATGCGGTTGCCCGCTCCCGCTCGATATACAGGTAAGTCTGTCGCCGATACGCCATCCCCCTGTACGCGCGTGTCACTTCCGCTCCTTTCACGCCTTCCGTTAATGTTGACTTACGCGTTTCGGCCAATTCCTCCCCTGCAGCGGCGACGGCTCAGCCTACACCGCGCTTTGCAGACGCAAAAACTGGAACGAAAAGCTGGAAAACCTCGAGTCTTTGGATTATGAGGTGGTTGACAACCGCAGGTACGCTCGTCTTCACCGCGTGGCTGGCCCACCAACGCAAGCGCGATGAGATCCGCGAAACCACGAAATCGTGGCTTTCGTTTCTCGACAAAACACGAAATACCATATATACTTACTTTCTCACGACTTTTTTCCTCACACAAAACACAGCTTCCGCCGCACCGGCCGGCACACTTCAACCGTCGCGAAGTGGGTCACCACTTTAGTGATCGGCACTGTCGTCGGGTTACTCGCGTTCTTCATGGAGCACACAATCACGGTGATGGTCCGCGCGCGGCTGGCGCTGATTTCGCACGCCGCGTCGTTCGCGGCGGGACGTGCTGAATCCACTTCCGTTGCGCGATTCGTGACTGCGATTTTCGGAACAAACGCGTGGGCCCCTACTGCTGCCGCGTTTGCAGTTGCGGTTGGAACCGCATCATTACTCGCCGCGTGTGCATCCGCGTTAGTAGTGTACATCGCCCCCGCCGCCACAGGCGCAGGCGTTTCCTGGGTCATGGCCTGCCTCAACGGCGTGCACATCCCCGAATTATTAAATCTGTCGACGGTGTTGGTCAAGGTTGTTGGCGCGTCGCTCGCCGTCGCGTCCGGCGCGCCCATCGGCCCGGAAGGCCCACTAGTACACGTCGGAGCTGGTGTCGCATCGCTATGCACCAGACAGCTAACTTACTTCAAACACGGTGGAACCTTTGACGCGTTTCACAACGACGCGGACGGGCGGGACTTTCTTTCAGCCGGTGTCGCCGCCGGGCTTGCCGCCGCGTTCGGCGCTCCAATCGGAGGCGTTTTGTTTTCCCTAGAGGAAGCGTCGACGTATTGGTCGCACAACGTTACTTGGAGAAGCTTGATGTGCGCTGCGGTTGCTGTTTTCGTGACCACCGTATTGAGAGCAGCTACCCCGAAATCAGGCGCGTGGGCGGGGAAAGCGTCAGCCACGATTCTGTCACTATCAGGGTCAACAGGGGTGATTCCAATGTCAGACGGGATGAGCAAAGATTCCAAATCAAACTCAGACGTTCTTTCTGAAAATCAACACGATGTTTTTTCGTACTTCCTGTGGGAGCTTCCTTCGTTCGCGTTGCTCGCTGCGCTCGCCGCGGTGTTGGGGGCTGTGCTGACCAGGGCATCAGCAACGTTAGCACCTTTGCGACCACGAAAGAATTACCAGAAAGTCTTGGAGGCGGGTTTAGTGATGGGTGTTTGCGCCGCCATCCCGGTGGTCGCCGCAGCTTTGCTCGGCGCGTGTTCCACGAAGCGAGACGAAATGGGCGACCACGACGGTTCTTCTCCAGCAGTTCCCGAAACATCCGACGGCGTGGATTACGTTTTCGGGCTCTCCTGTCCCAAAGGCAAAGTCAACGACCTCGGCACGCTTCTCCTCGGATTACGCGACGACATCATCTCCGAGCTGTTGAGCAGCTCGAGCGACTTTACTCCATCGTCAATCGCGATCGCGCTCCTAATTCTCCTAACCACGATTCCCTTCGCGTGCGACTGTTCCTTCCCCGCGGGTTTATTCATGCCAACGATCGCGTGGGGCGCGATGTTGGGGAGTTTGTGGGGGGTAATGGTGCGGGCGGTCGTGGAACGTGTTGTCGGCGAAGAAATTGCAAACCTGGTGACCCCTGGCTCGTACGCCGTGGTTGGGGCCGCGAGCGCGTTGGCGGGAATGTTCCGGTCGTCCATCTCACTTGTCGTCATAATGGTGGAAGGCACCGGGCGGGTTGGCGCCCTGATGCCCCTGCTCCTAGGCGTCGCCGTCGCGAACCTAGTCGGCCCGAAGGTACACGACGAATCGTTCTACGAATCGCAACTTCGGGCGAAGGGTGTGCCGTTTCTGCGACCGCACCACGCGCACGCGCCGAAGAAGTTTCAACAAAGCTCGGAACAAGTCCAAAACGATTTTTGTGTGCAAACCACGGTTGGTAAATTAATCATGACTCCGGCGGTTTGCTTGCTCGAGAAGGCGTCCGTGAAAGCGGTGACGGACGCGCTGCTTTTTACGACGCACAACGGGTTTCCCGTCGTGCGGAAGGGGGGTTTTGATGGCAGTGCTTATGACAGTACGGATGACGGTACTACCGACGTTGCGACTCATCAAGAACCCGTCGGTCCGCTTGAAAACTCAGAAACCTCCGCTACGTCCGGTAAGCTCGTCGGGTTCGTGTTGCGCTCGCAGCTCATGGTGCTCCTGGCGCGACGGGAGTTTGCGGAGAACCACGTCAGTTGGTATCATGACCAAGTTGTTCGTCCCGATAACGGTTCGGATTCTGGCGACACGTTCGTGGAGCTCGACGAGGAACACGTCGTGGCGGTTGATGAAGAACACGTCGACGCCCTCAGCGAGTACGAAACCGTCTCCCCTAACGTCCTGGCCAACGACGCAGCGATGCGCACGTTCCACCACCGGCACCGTTTCGGCGACAGAGGGGTTTCGTGTAGCGCGGAGGCGGTGCAGAGGCTGGGATTGTGTCCGGAGGACTACGCCAAGCACCTCGATTTAACAAACTACATGAAGATTGCGCCGTTGGCGGTGCAGCGGGAGTGCTCGGCGTGGCGCGCCGCTGGTTACTTTCGCTCAGCCGGGCTGCGCCACCTCCCGGTGGTGGACGTGGAAAACAACGTGGTGGGGGTGTTGACGAGGAGGGATTTAGTACCAGGGTTTTCGTCTTTGGGTTGTGAACGTGATGAACCAACTCGTGTGGAGGGTATCGAGGAGGACAAAGCGTAGAGGGGTCTGGGGGTGGGAGTGTTTTATGTTTTGTTTATGTTTTGCCGAGAGTGCGAGAGCACGAGATTCCTGCGAAGTGCAGGATCTGGCGTTGAGAGGTTTATGACGAGTTATTCATTTATGCATATATCTGTCTTGCGGAACTAGTCAGAGATTCTTTGAATCGTCCAGCCAACCGCGCCCTGTTTTCACCCAACGGGTTGCCCTTCCCCAGCCATTCTCGCACGTCTCACCCACGATGGCGTCAAGAACTTGGAGAGAGATTTGGATTCGCCCCGAGGTGTGTGTCGTGTGCGCGTCATCGTGTGTGTTCGCGTGATCCGTCTGGGTCTGGACCGCACACACCTCGGAGAACCCTAAATTGCCACAAAACAACCTCCATCCGACTCACGCCACCGGGCGTCTTCAAGTCTTCGCGCGTGCTGACCCTTCCCCCCCGTCTCTCAACGCAGGTGTACCCCATCTGGGTCGCTGTCGGCGGTGCCTGTTCCTTAACCACGTTCTTCTGCACGCGACAGATCACCACCTCCCCCGGGTTCCGGTACGTCTCCCCCCCATTTGCCTCGTTCGTCCCCCGCGTGAAGCGAGATATTCTCGCGCTGCCCTGATGGAGACGCGCAACACTAGATGACGCGCGAGGTCGATAGGCGGTCCCCGAACATGGAGGCGTCCGCACGCCATCCGCGCGCGTCATGTACTTGCTTAGCTACCCTAAACCCTCACCTCTGGACCACCACCGACTGACCCCTCCCCCCGTCACTGAATAATGTGTGTTCCCCTCTCCTTTTCTTTTTTCATCCGCAGCGTGTTCAAAGACGGCCGCGCGGAGGGCGTGCACGAGGGCAAGCACCGCGTGAAGGAGGGTTCGCAGTGGCGCGAACACAGCGTGCGCAAGTTCATGCGCGGCGTGAAGCCTCAAATCTTCCCGGGGCTCAACGACGCGATGAGCAAGTAGGAGCGTGAGCAAGTAAGCGAAGTTTGGTGATGAGCGAGTAAAGCCCACAAGACGGATGCTCGAGACGAATCTTCCGACGTGCGGCTGCTTTTTTAGTGGCTTATGCTCGGAAGTGGTATGTTATACATTTACTGTAATTGCGTTCATATCGCGTGTCTTCTTCCCGTCTACGGTTGCGTACGATCACGTTGCGGACTTCCGCCGGTAGATTTCTTCGTCGCGCCGTCAGAGCTGTCAAAATAGAAAATGCAGTGCTCCCGTTCTCTACTCGGCACTTTCGCGGTATGCGCTGTACGGCGGCGCCCACGGGGGTCCCTGTTGGGTTTCACCGAGTTAATCGGAAGTCGCGCGGTGCTTGTGTGCGTGCCAGCGTATCTACGCCCGGTGATGTCGAGTCATTAGGTGCGTGGATAATCGACAACGGCGGTGATGTGTCATCCACGAAAGTCGGTTTCGGCAATCGAGGCCGAGGTTTGTTTGCATCGAGAGACATCAACAAAGGGGAAGTCGTGCTTAAGGTACCGCTTTCCTCGGTTTTGAGCGACGGAGTTGGGAACGCGCCGTACCCTGATGCGCCTTGGTCCGTGGTGCTCGCCGCCGAAGTTCTTCGGCAAAGGCATCAGGGCGACGATGCAAAGTTCAAATGCTACGTCAACAGTTTGCCAAAAGAAACAATCGGGTTTGCAAGCGCACAACTCGCCACTTCAAATTCAAACCTGCTTCCCGACCTCCTGTCGGACACCGGTGCGCTCGACGAGCTAGAGAGATACACGTTTCTACTACAAGGCAGTGCAAAGGCAGTCGCCGAAAAATTCACAAAAGACGACTGGAGATGGGCAATGAGTCTAACGCACTCGAGAACGTTTCGCGCCGAGGAACCGGTTAAAAATAATAATAATAAAACAACCGTCCGCCGGCTGATGGTCCCTTACGTGGACTTGTTGAACCACGACAGCCGAGATGACCAGGTGTCGTGCAAGTGGGAAGTGGTTTGGGGCAATGGCAGTGACATCAGAGACTCATATTTCGAAGTCACAACTACTCAACCTGTAAAAGTAAACGAGGAGCTCTTGACGTCTTATGGGGAGTGCGACGATCGAAAATATTTTTTATACTACGGGTTCCTTCCCGTTCCAAACCCGCACAACGCCGTGAGCTTGTTCCGGAACCTGGAAGACGCGGCGATTTGGTACGAAACTCTGTGCGGTGACGGCGAGGATACGAAACAAGCGTGGAAACTCGCGAGACGCAAGGCAATCGAAAAGGTTTTGGAAGAAACTAAAGATGAACGCGTTAGTGATTCATCAGAAACTGAAAATGAATCGTCGTCTTCCTCCGGTTGGACTTTTGCCGACGCCGAAACCGAGTCCGCCGCGTTGTTGAACCTCGGTGTGGATGCTGTGGTGGATGACCGCTTGTTTCGGTTGTTCGAAATATTGTCAGGTGATTTAGATATCGCAATCGCCGCGGTCAGGGTCAAAGCCAAGGAGCTTTTACGGGAACTGGACCAAGCCGAGGTAAGAATTGATCAGTTAGAAATCGAAACTAACAGCGACGATACCTTCGCCGTGGAGCTGGCCTCTGAATATCGCGACCGGAGACGGGCGTTGCTGGAAGATATAGCGTAGAATGTTAGGGATTTCAGATTGTTTACTCAGTCTAAAGCGTATTATGACTGTTGTGTATCTATTATAACACAAGCGTCGACTGCTACACCGTCGTTTCGCGGCGGGTAAAATCTAGTTTATCTATGGTACCTATGGTGGAGCTATTGAGTGCTCCAGTCCACGGTCCGGCAAACGCGCGAGTATAAATGCCCGGAGCTTCGATGCGATCGAGGTGAGATCTTGCGTGTTTGAAGTGCTATTATTTTCTTCCACGGAGCATTTTCCCACACGCAAATCCGAACTTTCGTTTTTCTCATTCATCTCGCGCGCGCGTTCGCGAAACACGCATGCGCACGCGTTGCACCTGAACACTTCGAACTGCCCCAACATGGCGACCTGGCCGGTCCACAACCCGCACCCGAAACACCGCTGCATCCATCCGCACGTGGGCATCTTCGAGTTCGGAAGGTACACAGGGGACGGTGGGGTGTCTGCTTCTTTTGCGTCGCGACAAAACGCCTCTTTTTCACTTTTTTCACTGCTCACAGGTTTTATCTGTTCCGACTCGATCGAGGCGCGTGTCGCTTCGTCGAGACACACACGCCGATGATGAGTGCCAACCCTGAGGCTGGCGACCGAGGCGCGCGCGCGCCTGGCGAACAAAGGCGCGCTCGGCGTGTTCGGCGTCGATGTGACGGGCGAGCGGGATGAACCCCGGGGGGCGCACGACGTCTCAGCATGTATCGTGTGCTGTGGAGACGGCTCGACCGATTGTTGAACGCCTCTGAACGCCTCGGGACGAGTGTCTCCGTGTCGAACATCTCGAGAACTTTTGGCGCGCGAAGGCGGGGTCAGGACGAACGGCGACACGGGCGCTGAGTGTCTTTGCTCATCATCCTCGCGCGGTCGTTTCGCACCCACCGCGTATCCGCCGATCCCGCCGTTCAACCCCTCGGTCATCATCGCGGCGCATACAGAAGTGCGTCTTGGGATGAGCAATCACCGACAGCCTTGGAACGACAAAAAGCAAAAATTCGTGTTCGGACCAATCAAGAAGCGTTAATCCACACGTTTGACTCTTTCCTCGACCGACTCAAGCGAAAGGGCATCGTTTTAAAAGCGGAGGAGCCGAAAGGAAGTCGGCAAGGAGCCGAAAGGGCACCCTCAGTTTCAAAATCAAGTTCGAAGTCGGCGTTTTTTGTTTTTGGTTTTGGTTTTTTCAATTAGTCGACACATCTGGCCGCGCCGAGCTTTCCGCTACAAGGATGGCCCCCGAGATCGACCTGGTGACAGGCAAGCCGGTGAAGAACAAGGAACGGGAGCTTCTGTCTGCGTTGACGCCCGAGGAAAAGGCAGCGCAGAAAGCTGCGAGGGCGGCGGAGAAGGAAGCCAAGAGGGCGGCGAAAAAGAGTGGCAAGGGAGGATCGAAAGGCAAAGGCGGCGGTGATGGCGATGACGAAGGTTCAGGTGACAAAGGAACTGACGGTGTAGAGGACTTGAGCGATGCGATCGCAAAGCTCACCACAGCAGGCGCTAAAGAACCCGAGTTACTCTCAAGCCAGCAGATGCTCGCCAAGCAAAGGGCGGTGACCGGTGTGTTGGCGAGTAACCCGAGCAGCGCTGACACCAAGATTGAAAAATTCAGTGTCACCGTGGCGGGGCAGTGCTTACTTGACGACGCGACGCTGGAGTTAAATGTAGGCACGAGATACGGCTTTATCGGCCAGAACGGCAGTGGCAAAACGAACGTGCTAAACGCCATCGCACTACGCGAGATCCCGGTACCCGACCACGTGGATTTGTATCATTTACACGCCGAGGCGGAACCGACGGATCGCACCGCTGTTGAAGCCGTGGTGGACCACGTGACTGATGAGATTAAACGCCTAGAACAAGCGCAGGACTTAATCATAGAAACAAGTGGCGTGGAGGACGAACGATTGGAGGTTATTAACGACAGGTTAGCGGAGCTTGACCCTGATACGTTCGAGTTTGAAGCGAGGAAGATTTTAAGCGGCTTGGGCTTCAGTAACAAAACAGTCCCCATGGAGCGGCAAACGAAAGACATGTCCGGCGGTTGGAGGATGCGCGTTAGTTTAGCGAAGGCTTTATTCGCCGCGCCCACTTTGTTGCTGTTGGATGAGCCCACTAACCATTTAGACCTCGAAGCTTGTGTGTGGCTAGAGGAACACTTGAGCCACTATAAGAAGTGTCTATTAGTAGTGAGTCACTCGCAGGATTTTCTCAACACGGTGTGCAACAAAATCGTGTGGCTTCACGATTTCGACTTGAAGTACTACTCGGGAAATTACCAAACGTTCTGTACGCAAGTTGAGGCGGAGGAAAAAATCCAGTTGAAGCTTTATGAAAAGCAACAAGCGGACATGGCCAAGTTGGCTGATTACGTCGAGGCTAATCATGCGAATGGTAAAGCAAAAAGCGCCGCTAGTAAAGACAAAGTTCTAACTAAAATCAAATCAGAAGCGGTTACTAAACCGAAACTAAAGGAAAACACGTTTACGTTTGAGTTTCCCGATTGCGACAAGTTGCCGAGTCCAGTTTTGCCTTTTGACAGTGTGTGTTTCGCATATTCCGGGGAGAAGACTGATTACTTGTACGAGAACCTTGATATTGGCGTAGACTGTGATTCGCGAATCGCGTTAGTGGGTCCTAACGGGTGCGGTAAGTCGACGCTGTTGAAGTTGATGGCCGGTGAGCTGCGCCCCACGAAGGGCGACGTTAAGCCCCACCCCTCGCTTTTAATAGGGCGGTACAACCAGCACAGCGCGGAGCAGTTGGATCCTGAAAAGACCGTGTTTGGATTCTTCAAGAGCACGTATCCTAATTCGACATCCTTCAAAAGAACGGACGAGTTCTGGCGAGCGTGGCTCGATAGGTTCGGGCTCGATACCAAGATGCAAAACACGAAAATCGGGTGTTTAAGTGATGGACAAAAATCGCGAATCGTGTTCGCCATGATCAACATGCGCAACCCTAACTTGTTACTTCTAGATGAGCCCACTAATCACCTTGATGTTGACGCTATTGACGGCCTTGCCAACGCGATTATAAAGTTCAACGGAGGCGTAGTTTTGGTGTCGCACGACTTCCGGTTGATCGACCAGGTGGCGGATACGATTTGGGTGTGCGAAGACCGGAAAGTGTCGAAGTGGACGGGGACGATTAGGGAGTATAAGACGAAACTCGCGAAGGCGATGGGGTACTCGCATATTTAAGGGATTCTTAGTTTTTAGTTATGATGAATACTACCTACTATTAGTACTACGCACTACATCGTGAGGAACTCTTTCATTATGCTCTTGCTGTTTGTGTCTATGAATGTTCCGTGGCAGGGTAAGATTTTGTCCCAACGCAACGCCAACAGTTCGTCAACCTTTTCCGAAAACTTGCCGTTATCAACAATCATCGCTTGTTCGTAAAAGGGCTTATACACCCAGTCCATGCCGAACTTCCACAGTTTAGTTTTCGTCGGAACACTAGCAGGGTAGTTCCAGAATATGTCGGTGACGAGCAAAACACCGGACGGTTTATGGACGAATAAAACTTCGTTGAAAAAGGGCGTTTGCGTGACCGGGTTTTTTTCGAGCTCAGCGAAGGAAAGTACGGAAAATTCGTCCCTAAATTGATCATCGCCGTCCTCGTTTATTTCCCTGTCCCATGGCATTTTGGGGTACTTATTCATCATCCCAGGACACCCATAAAGAATAGCCTCGGGGTACGCCTCCTTCCACTGTGCAGCCCACTTGACGTGCTCGTAGTTGGGGGAGACTATGTGCTTGACTTTGCCTATCGCGTCGATTGCTGATTTCGTGTCTTCGTCCAAGTCAACTGGACTGTGGATCCACAAATCTCCGTTACCCAACTTCACCACGCCCATCTTGCCGCCCACGTCTATTGTGTTCCACGTGAAAGTTCGCTCCGCAGCCCAAATCATGTTCTCCACCACGGGCGTTAAAACAGCACCAGAGGGATTGGACCAGGTATTGGCGTACGCAGAGGAAACCGTGAGGGAACCGCGAATCTTTTTTCGGGAAGGTCGTGTTTTCGTTTTCGGTGTCATCAGGTTTGGATAAAGCGTATGAAACGCTGACTTAGGGGGGACACGCCCTCGTCTAAACTGGAGGGTTGGACACGTGGGCGCGAACGCGCGCATGGAGGTGGATGTCGCCATCGAAGATGACACGTGCGCGCGCACGAATGACAGGAACGCGCGGCCGAGCACATCAGATGTCGTGGTTTCCGAGACTTTTTCGTTTTTATTTTCGTGTGATTTCGGGAACGTGATGACATCGAGAAACTAGAAGCCGTCGCGCGGACACGACGCGCGCAATGATGCGCGCGATGTCGTCGAGCCTTTCCGGCGTGTCCAGCTTCGGGCATCGCGGCGGATCATCGCGCGTTTCTCGGGATTGGACATGTCCTCACTCGTCGCGCGTCCGTCCCCGAGTCGTGGCTTCATCTGCATCCACAGTTTCGGTTCCCGAGGAACGCGAGGCACTATCCTACCGCGAGCATCTGTTCTCTAGTGTTGACCTGTGGTCGACAAAGCGCCGTGCGTCTCTTCCCGGCGGAGGCACCGAACTGGATGCATCGACAGAGCCTAAGTTCACCCTGACGTACATGCCGATGAGGAACAGAGCGGAGGTGTGCCGTTTGATATTAGAAGATGCGGGGTGCCATTACAATTTCGACGTTGTTGGCTTTGAAACCTGGCAAAACGAAGTCAAGCCCGCGGCGGTTGCCGGTGATTTCCGAGGCGATTTCGGGAAGTTACCTGTGCTTGTGAGCCACGACAAGACCCTTGCACTACCAGACGGCACACCTCTTAAAATCGGCCAGGAAACCGCCATCACCCGGTTCCTTGCGAAGCAATGCGGCGTCGCCGGCAATTCTGACATGGAAGAAGCGCGGTTAGACTCCTTATTTGCGTTTTACTTTGCAACGTTCAGGAACGACGGAACGACGCACGCGGGGGATAAGTATTCGGCGGATGCGTTGGCGGACGAAGCGGAAAAAACGGACACGGAAAGGTTGACTCGACTTAAATGCACTTCTTACAGAGCCTCGAAAAGGGTAAATACTCTATCAGTAGCGGAACGAAGCTTGTCCGCGCTTTGCTTGTTTGAAGAGATTTTGGAAAAAAGTGAAAGCAACTATTTGTTGAGTAGAAAGGAACCGAGTTACGTCGACCTGGCGTTGTTATGCGAGCTCCTTGAGCTCGCGGAGGAGGATCACGTGCCTGATTTCTCGGAAAGGTTTGATTTGCCCAATTTGGGGAAGTTGCTGGAAGTGATGAAACAAAGGCCGGGAATCGATGCGTATTTAAACTCGCCGAGGCGCATGCCGCGGTACGAGCGGCCGGGGTACAATTACATACAATGAAAGGGCTTGGAGATAATAATAGTAGCAAGGTATCGTCTCGTATCTCGTATTGTCATTCAAAACATACCCCTAAACTTTATCAAGCCTATCAAACCAACCCTACCCCTCTCTGTGCCAGCGGCGTCAGTTCGTGCCCAAACAGGGTTACGAACACGCGCTTGCTGATCAGCGGTCCGACGGTTCTGTTTCCTGTTAAAGATAAACCCTGTAATAGTGTAACCGCCTTTTCCTTATCAGCCCCACACTGTAAGTACGCGGTGTTCAAACTCGACGGCGTCGGGTACCGATCAATAACCGCTTGGGCGATTTCGGGACCCAACCCCGGCGTACTCATCAACATCGAGCCCCACACGTTTCGCAACGTGCTCAAGCTGCGTTTTGTTTTGGTCAAGTTGGCGTTGTAAGTAGTGAGAGGAATAGGGAGGTGTGAGGAGGTGGCTGAGGCGTTTGAGGTACCAGTACCTGTAACACCCCCATTGACACCCCCATCACCCAACTTCATCCCGTCGCTCTCCCGTAACCCCCCGTACAGCTCCCTCATCGCCACCGTCATCCTAGCATACGTATCGAACGTCTCCTTTACGTGCTCCGTTCTTATAACGGAAAAGCCGTCCCAAATTTCTGTCTGAACGGTGGCCGACCCCACGGCTTTCACGCTCTGCTCGGATATGCCAGGGCTCGTACCCCACTTTCCGATGTCGCCCTCCACCAGGTATCCGACGTGTCTCACGCCGCTCTTCTTCAGGAAAAACTTTTGCGCGCGGTACCGATCGTCGTGAATCGAGATTTTCAAGTCGTCAAGCGATTTGCGCTCGACGACAAAATCGAGGATGAAATCGTCATTGCTTCCGGGGTGGTGTGGTTTGCGTCGCGCCACCCAGGTGGCGTCGCCGCACTCCAGTTGGCGAACCTCGGCTAGAATGCCGTGCGTCGACGCGATTCTCCGAACCTCCTCTTCCCTGTGCTCAGAGCGCGTTTGCCCCGGCCTTTGGCGTCCGCCGCCGAACTGCTCGCGGTTGTCCACGATCAGCACCACGTCGTACACCTGGGAGAAGGTTACGCCTCGTGGGAACGGGGGGAGGCGGAACTTTCGATCTCCGACGGTTGACATCGCCGGGTGCTCTCGTGTTCTGTTGCCCTGTCGCGCGACGAAATCGTCAATGAAACCACGGTTATCGTGGTGCGCGCCGTCGTCGTCGCTGAGAATCACGACCTCGTCATCATCGGGAGTGGGAGGTTGAGGTATTCTTCGGACTGGGTCTGTTGGCGGGATATCGTCGCGGTTGACCCCCGCGTTTGCGTTCAAGTCCCGTCGGGCTTCGGTTTCCCTCTCTGCCGCTCGTCGTCGCTCCGCCGCCGCGTCAATCGCGAGTTCCGAGAGACGACGACGCTCCGCAGCCGCGGCGGCTCTTTCACCAGCCGTGGTGGTCGCGGTTCCACTCGCGGAGTTCGACGTTCCCGGAGCCCCAGTAGGAACGTACGTCATCCCGCACGCCGCCGCCCTGACACGCGCAATCTCCTCCAGCGTCGCCTGTCGCGCGCGCTCGCGCCTAAGCGCCGCCTCGTCAACAGGATGATGCGGCGTACGTTCTGTGAACGGCGTTACCGCGCGCACGTTGTCTCCAAACGTCGCCTTCTTAGCCGCGCCTGCCGCGCGCGCAACCGCTGCTGGGTCATGGGGATTCGGAGCCGCGGGTTTAGGAGCCCTAGCCGCTTGTTCAGGAGCCCTAACACCTTCCAACCTACCCTCCCCTCCTTCCGCACCACCACCATCACCCCCCATCAAAACAACCTCCCTCTCTCTGTTCGCCGCTGCGATCGCCTCGGCACTCATGAGCCCGCATCGGCAATCCCTGCGTTGCTCCGCCGCAGCGTGGAGCCACGACCCCAGCATAGTCCCCTCGTCCGTGAGTCGGATGTTGATCGGATTGCTCCAGGTCATCACCATCGGCGCAGGCCACCCTTTCGGAGCCTTGGTGAGCTGCTTGTTGAAACACGTCCACCCGCTGTACGAGAACTGCGCCTTGTCACCCCTGTACCCGTGCGCGCCGCCCGCCGCCGACCTCACCTCCTCGTTCCCCTTCGGGTAGATCCCTTGTGCTGATAAATCGCTCTCCTCCGCGTTGTCCATAAGCGCCTTCTTGTCGACCGTGATCTGCCCTTGTAGCGAAAGCTTGTGAAGCGTCACGAGAAGCGCAAACGGCGCGGTCCGGTAACCCGGTTCCCATCGCGACGGCGTTTTCTTTTTAGGCGCCGCCAGTTTTTTCTTAGCGCGCTTCGCCGGCGGTGGCGACGGCGGTCGGTTTTGGTTTCGGTTTTGGTGTCCCGCTTCCGGTGTATCCATCAAATCGATTGCGATGATATCGTCATCAACACCTCGTGGGTGGTATCGGTTGCGTTTCTGGGAGCTGTTTGGAGTCTCTGTTTGAGAGTTTCTGTGCGTGCCGTTCGCGTTGTCTTTTTCGTTTTTCTTTGCTTCTTTTCTCGCGTCTCGCTCTGCCTTTTTCCTCGCCTTCTCCGCATCCTTCGCGGCTCGCGTAGCTTCAGCGACGAGCTCGTCTTGTCGCAGCTCTTGATCCGTGGGCGGAGCCGGGGGATACTTCGTCAGGTACTTCCGGAACAGCTCCAAAGTCTTCGGCCCGACGCCGTGAATAGCGTTGGCGTGCTCCAAACTACGCACGCGCATTGGCAGTTTACAAATCGAACCGACGATCTTTTGCAGTGACTTGGGCCACTGAGCATCCGGGCCTTTGCTCTTCACAGCAGAATCAGTCATGTACATGAAGAACAACGCGTACTCGCGGTTTTGAGGGTGCTTGATCCGCAACTCAAGCGGGTCAGGCGTACCGAGGCTCGCTTCCCTCGCCTTCTCCATGTACCGCTCGGTATCACCCGCCCGCACGTTAGCCATTGCCCGAAAGCGAGTTGCGGTCGTATCGCGCGGTCAAGCGCGACTAACCACCGCGGCTCTGACGGCAAGCGGGTCCTGCCGTGCGTGAGATGCACCGCACGCAACTTCCAGAGCCTGCGCAGGCTGGAGTGACAGCGACAACCGAAAGGGGTGCCTAGATTCGGGAATGGCAGTTTCTAGTTCCCGTGAAGTGATTTTCTAAAAATGTCTTTCAATCAAACGCTCGCGCTACGCCTCGTCTGTTTCAGTTATCCGCGTCAAATCCCCCGCCCCCCCC
>MDSY01098715.1_pt1 | contig 19028 bp, 12 predicted proteins | sample 811131 | NCBI WGS metagenome assembly MDSY01 (sample SAMN05326643, study PRJNA326480) | marine metagenome | isolation source: seawater | place: Atlantic Ocean: South West | collected 2010
ACTTATCTCTGACCGTGTTTCCATCCCACCCCCCCCGACCCCAGGCCGCTACGTCCCCCGCGCCGTGTTGATGGATCTCGAGCCCGGTACCATGGATTCCGTGCGCTCCGGTCCTTTCGGCCAGATCTTCCGCCCCGACAACTTTGTTTTCGGCCAAACCGGTGCCGGTAACAACTGGGCCAAGGGGCACTACACTGAAGGCGCTGAGTTGATCGACTCCGTCCTCGACGTCGTGCGCAAAGAGTCCGAATCCTGCGACTGCCTTCAAGGTTTCCAGGTGTGCCACTCCCTGGGTGGTGGCACCGGGTCCGGTATGGGCACTCTTCTGATCTCCAAGATCCGCGAAGAGTACCCCGACCGCATGATGCTCACGTTCTCCGTCGTGCCGTCGCCCAAGGTTTCCGACACCGTCGTGGAACCGTACAATGCCACCCTTTCCGTGCACCAGCTCGTCGAGAACGCGGACGAGTGTATGGTCCTGGACAACGAAGCCCTGTACGACATCTGCTTCCGCACCCTGAAGCTCACCACCCCCACGTTCGGTGATTTGAACCACCTCATCTCCGCGGTCATGTCGGGCGTCACCTGCTGCTTGCGCTTCCCCGGCCAGCTCAACGCCGATTTGCGCAAGCTCGCCGTGAACCTCATCCCCTTCCCCCGCCTTCACTTCTTCATGGTCGGCTTCACGCCCCTCACCTCCAGAGGCTCGCAGCAGTACCGCGCCCTCACCGTCCCCGAGCTCACGCAGCAGATGTGGGACGCCAAGAACATGATGTGTGCTGCTGACCCTTGTCACGGGCGCTACCTCACCGCCTCCGCGCTTTTCCGCGGCCGTATGTCCACCAAGGAAGTCGACGAGCAGCTCCTGAACGTCCAGAACAAGAACTCCTCCTACTTCGTGGAGTGGATCCCCAACAATGTGAAGTCCTCCGTGTGCGACATCCCTCCCAAGGGCCTCAAGATGGCGGCTACGTTCATTGGCAACACCACCGCGGTGCAAGAGATGTTCAAGCGCGTCTCCGAGCAATTCACCTCCATGTTCAGGCGCAAAGCCTTCCTTCACTGGTACACCGGCGAAGGCATGGACGAGATGGAGTTCACCGAAGCCGAGTCTAACATGAACGACCTCGTGTCCGAGTACCAGCAGTATCAGGACGCCTCCGCGGAGGAAGAGGGCGAGTTCGACGAGGAAGAAGATGAGGCGTAAGCGACGCGTGTAAATGCGACGCGCAGCTGGTTGAGTTGATGCTTTTTGCGTCATTCAAAATCAAACTGTATGTTCCCTGCCTGAGACCGCCACGAGCGCGGCAATAAACGAATACGCGACGCGACCGGAAAATCGATGATGCTCTCGAGTTGAAAGTTGTAACACGAGTCATGTCATGTGTCACATATTGAGTGCCTCTTCGTCCCGTCTCTATCCCTTCTCGCGCTTCATTTATTTATTTTCACTTCTTCCAAAAGGGGAACGTTTCTGACTCACTTTTTGAGTGAGAATTCTCGTTGGCGCGCAGACCCCCGTAGGGCCAGCCTCGGAAAGTGGATAACTTCCGATGTTTGATCATCGGGGTCTTTCCCGCACTCACCCGTGTCCTTCACCGACACACATCCATTGAAATGGCTGCCTGCATGTCCTCCGCCGCCGCGTCGGTCACGCGCACCGCCGTGACCCGCGTTTCCAAAACGCTGAAGCAGCGCGCTGCGTTCGGCGCCGCCGTCAAGCCCACCCGGGGTGTCCCTCTCGCGGCTGGCCGACGCGCTCTCGCGACGAGAGCGGACGCGGACGGCCCCGTGTGCATCGTGACCGGTGCGTCCCGAGGCATCGGTGCCGCGATCGCCTTGGTGCTCGGCGAAACCGGCGCCAGGGTCGTGGTGAACTACGCCGCCTCTGCCGGGCCCGCGGAGGAAGTCGCGGCTAAAATCAAAGCCGCTGGCGGGGATGCTATTGTGGTGCAAGCCAACGTCGGGGACCAGGACGACGTAAAGAAGCTGTTCAAAGAGACGATGGACGCGTTCGGTGAGGTGAACGTCGTGGTGAACAACGCGGGCATCACACGAGACGGCCTCATGATGCGCATGAAGCTCACGCAGTGGCAAGAAGTCATCGACACCAACCTCACCGGCGTGTTCATGATGTGCCAGGAGGGCACCAAGATGATCGGCAAGAAGAAACCGGTCAAGGGTAGGATCATCAACATCGCGTCTGTTGTTGGAGTGACCGGCAACGCGGGCCAGGCCAACTACAGCGCCGCGAAAGCAGGTGTCATCGGCCTCACGAAAACTATCGCCAGGGAATACGCCGGCCGGAACATCGTGTGCAACGCCATCGCGCCCGGGTTCATCGCTTCGGACATGACCGCCGAATTGGGCGAAGAGATTGAAAAGAAAATTCTCTCCACCATCCCGCTGAACCGGTACGGGCAGCCTGATGAGGTCGCGGGCTTGGTCAAGTTCCTCGCGTTAGACCCAGCTGGGGCGTACATCACGGGACAAACCATCTGCATCGACGGGGGGATGGTCATGTAATGGGTTAGGTTGCTGCATGCATGAGCTGATGAGATGAGCTTGATGATGAACGTGATTGATACATAATATGAAGTTACTCCACACTACACCTTCCAACACTAAACCTTCCGTCAGTCATCCCTCTTCCCCTTGTCCCACGGGTTCGCCCTCTTGTAGTACCCCCCCACGTACACCGGTTCTAGGACTGGCGGCTTGTAGTAATCGAAAATGGATTTTGGCGCTTCTTTCTCGACGGGGGCGCCCGTGTCGCGCCGCGACTTTTCCGCCGCCTCCGCTGCCTTGACCTCCGCTTCCTCCGCCGCGCGTCGGGCCAGCGCGGCTTGCCGAGCCGCTGAGGAATCCTCTGAGGAATCCTCATCGCTCGTCGCTGCTGGTGTTGAGCTCTGGAGCACTGGCTCCTCTTCCACGGTCTCCGGCGGAACTTGACGCGTGTCTTGGTATCTCGTTTCCACAGGTTCATCAATAGGTTCCATATTTTCTTCCTCGACACTCACATCCATGATACTCACGACCGGCTCATCAACGCTCTTATCCGGCTCGTCACTCTCCGGCTCGATATATCGTTCTTCCTGTTCAGGCTCAACAGCCTGTTCCTCTTCATCCATGTTATAGTCCTGTTGTTCGTATATATCTTCTGTGTGTTCTTCATCCGGCCCTGTGCCGGTGCTTCCGTACCGCGTCGCGCCCATTCCGTTCTGCCGAGAGGAAAAGGGAACCGAGGTTGACATCGTCAGCGATTTTCGTGGAACGGGCAACGAGTGGCATGGAGTGAGGGTTTCGGGGAACAGAAGGGTTTTGGGTATCAACGAAGCATGTACGTACCAGCATATCACCTTCCATCGCGTCGTACGCGTAGTGTGTGGACGGACGCGTTGACTCGTAGTCGTCCACGTATTCCAACTGCACTTGAGGGACGCCCGAATCCTGCTCGTGACGAGACTCATCTTGACTCACCGCACCCACGGCAAGTGCGAGGAGCAACGAGAGCGCAATGGCGAATCGGACAAGGCGATCCATGGTACCAATAGGCCTGAAACGCGAGAAACACGCTTTGTCTTTGCGCACCACACCCGGGGGGAAGGGACCACCACTTCGGTGCTCGCAATTCTGTTAATTTCTCTCGGAAGGGCGTCGTGTTTTTGTGACGGAAAAAGCGATGACAGAAATAAAAAGCGCACCTTGGCGTCTTGGTCACATTTCCATGCGCCGAGGGGTGCAGTTGGCGCGCCATTTCCTTGCTGACTCAGGTATCCGTCTCTTCAGCTGTCCTCCACGCGCGGAGTCACGGCATATATTCACAACGAGCGCGACGCTTACGAGGACTACCGCCAAAGGCAATAATCTCTGCACTGTCAGCAAGACCTTTTATACCGCGATGAGTACAGACAACGACAACAAAAACAGCGACATCACTCGAGGCCCATCGCCAGGTCCCGGACGCTCGTCCTACGTCATCTTCAATAACGTCGTGTCTACCGTGGGATGGCCGAGCGGCAAACAGGCTGATGACACCATCACCAGGCAAACGGAGCTGGCGTTGAAAAATCTGGACGAAAGACTCACAGCGGCGGGGACGGACAGAACCAGGATAATAGAAGTCACGGTGTTTCTCGCCTCAGTCGCGTCCGACAAAGATGCGATGGACAAAGCGTGGGTAGAGTGGTGCCCTGAAGGGTGTGGAGTATCGCGAGTCATCGTGGGGGGCGAGCTGAACGGGGTGAAGGTGTTTTTTAAAGCGACGGCGGCGATGCCCGCGGTATGAGTGCAGAGACAGAAGATTACCGACTTGTGATAAAGTATGACCGCTTAGATGACTTGCAACTATCACTCTTACAACCCCTACTACAACCCCGGCAACCTCATTTTATCGTTTTCCAGCGCGCAGTGCACGTTGTGCCTCGGATTGACCATGGCCATTACGTGAAGACACACTAGGTACGCGACGAGCAACCACGTGCGCAACGACACGGCGCCGAACGGTGACGCACCGGAGAGCTGTTTCAGTTTGCTTTTGGAGTCAAGCTTGCTTCGTTTCATTAACCCGCCGCCGCCGCCAACAGTAGCTATACCAGCAGTGCTATTACTTTGACTCAACGAAACCCTCTCAAGACCCAGCCCCCCTAGCGCGAACGTATCGGCAGGTTTTGAATTTTGCGATGATCGTTTTTTAGTCTCCCCGGAGTCACTCGCCTCTTTCCACTGTGTCTCCGCATTCGTCGCCCTTTGCTCCATTTCAACACCCTTCCCTCGGACCGCTTCGAGCTCTTGCTCAAGCGCGTCCACTGTTTCTTTGGCTTGTTTTCTCTCACCCCGGAGCCTGGTTTCAAACTCACGCGCTTTCGTTTCCGCGCGTTCCAGTTTCGACGTCGCTTCCGTGGCTCTTTGTTCGGCAGCCTCAGCGGCGGTTGTCGCAGCGGCAGCAGCAGCTCGATCCGCTTGCGTCTCTGAAATATTTTCCGTCAATTTATTATCAGCCACATCCGCACGTTTCTTCTGCTCCTCTAGCAAAAGTTTCAACGCCGTAAGCTCCGCGCGTCGAGCCTCACCAGCGCCCCGCGCTTTCCGCGCCGTCGCCGCCGCAACGAGTGACCGCGCCTCGGCGTCTTGTCGCTCCGCCTCCGCCGCTCTCGTTGCTGTTTCCGCCCTCTCCGCGCATTCCATGGCTTCTCTTGCCTGTTCATTCACCTGCCCGAGCTTCTTTTTCGCAGCATCCCGCTCCGATCGCGCGAGGTCACGTTCCTTTTCAAGATCATCTCGAAACGAAGACGTAGCGTCCCGCACAGCGTTTTCAAAAGTAGCCGCCCGGCGCTTGCTTTCTTCTTTGAACTTTTTGACGTGCGACGACGCTTCTTCCTTGTCCATCCTCTCGGCGCTTAAAGAGGCCAAGGCTTGTCGTGCGTTTTCAGATGCGAGGAGTGATTCCCGCTCCGCAATTTTTCTCGCGGACTCCGCAGCTTCCAGCTCCAACTTCGCCTGCGCCGCCGTCGTCTCCGCGCCTTCCGCTCTTGCGATTGCGGAGGCAAGCGCCAACTCCAGTTTACTCTTCTCCTCGCTGCCGTCAAACCCCGCGGATTCGCTCTGCGCGGCTTGCCGTCTCAAGTTAGCAGCCGCGTCCTCTGCGGCGGTCATGTCCCTTATCGCGTCGTCGCGTTCTTTCAGCGCGTTTTTCGTTTCCATCTCGGCTTGCTCCAACTCGACGTTCGTTCTTCGCAGCGTTTTTTTCAAATCTTCCAAAGTCATGTGTTGTTGTTCGTTGTCGTTCTTCAGGGATTTTACCCGCGCCTCCGTCGCAGCTGTATGCCCATCCTTCGTAGCGTCCGTCTCGGCCAACGTCTGCGCTAATTTCATGGCGAGCTTTACCGCTCGGCGGTCCGACTCCGCCGCGCGCGCTTTCACCGCTTCGAGTTCCAGTTTTAAATCATCAAGAGCAGAAGCTATATTGGTATTTGGTGCATCACCCTCCGTGGTATCCGTTGCCATTGCTTCTGAAATAGCCTTAGCCACGGCGTCGCGCTCTTCGTTGTTTTTTTCCTTTTTTTCGGAAGCGGGTTGTTTGCCTTTGGATTTTTTGTTTTTCGCCATGGCACCCGACTCCTTTGGTTCGTCCGATTCTTCAACCAACGGCTTGGCCGCAGCGTGTGTTTCCTCCCCACCCATTGGCTTAAACTTTATGCCCAGCGGACGTACGGGTTTTTGGGAAGACGATGCCTCGGCGGTTCCGCTCGTGTCTCGAGACAAATCGGGTTTCAAATCATCGCTCGCGCTGAGTTCCAACCTTTCCCTCAGCGTTTCTGTCACGACTTTGGTCCGTTCACTGACCTCCTTGGAGACCTTAACCGTGGTTTCAGTCCCGTCCTTCACCAGCTCGCCGCCTTCCTTCAGCGCATCACTGGCGAACTCCTTGAACCCATCCTTCAACTGGTTCCACATCAGAGACGCGAGGTCGAATCTGAAACGTAATCAAACAGAACGGAGACAAAAAACGAAAACAAATCAAAAAACTTCAACTTAAACGCGAAGGTGACAGGTAGCACAAGGGTAGCACATAATAAGAAATCAACATCTAATGACTATTTAAAACGCCCTTGTCCGTGAGTAGTCCTTTCCCCCGAACCCATTCTTGGCCATCGCAGTGACGTGCGCCCCCCTCCCCCCCCCTCTTACTAATCGACTCGGCTTGGCTTTGATATTAGTACACTGCGGAATGTGACGCTCCGCAGCGTGTTCGTTGAAGGACCGGCTGCAGTGGGGGCACGGGACTAAATCCTCATCGTATTCAGGGTCCACTGCTTCACCTGTTCTTACAGCCCTCAACCCCGCCCTGAACCGTTCGGACTCCTTCTTCCACTTCGGAGGCGCTTTTCCTGACGGCGCGACGCTTCTTTTCGTTTGTGAAACGGTACTCGTTTTGGCTTTGGATTTATATCCGAACAATCCATCGTCGTCCATACTCCCTCCACCTCCTCCTCCCATGCGTTTGAAGCGTGCTAAGTCTGTGCCTTCGGCGCGTTGTTTCGCCACGTCGAACGCCTGCCTTTTACTCGCAAACACTTTAACACACGATTTTTGGTGAATCGTCAACGCCCGCTGGTTGAACTTTCTGCCGCAGGTGTCGCACTGTTTTAGCGCCGTCGGCCCAACGTCAGCGCCATCCGGTACGGTCATCCCACGTAAATCAATAGAGATGTCAGTAGTGATGTGCCCCGTACCTCCGCCCACTCGGGCTGGCGAGCTCGATAAACTCGGTTGGCGTTTCAACTTGTTCACGGGAGGGGAATCCCCGCCGAACGAGTCGTTGTCTATTTCTTTTATTGTACCGACGCCGGCACCTGTTCCTTTTTTCTTGACGACCACGGGTTTCAACCCCGTGCGCGTCACGACTTTGCCAGACGGCCGCAACGTGGTGCCGAACTCTTCCCACGTCTCGCAGAGAACGTCAGTAGTACAAGGGGCATTAATTGAAGTAGTGGGTTTAGTATGTCTGACAGTAGGCTTATTTTGCCCGACTCCATTATGTCCGACCCTCGCCTGGTGGTATGACATTTTATTTTTCGGTTCCATAAATGGTTCTGCCTCCGGGAACTCAGACGGCGCGCCTGTTTTACCCCAGTTCGACGCAACCGCTTTGACAGATTTGTCTTCGTCGAAGCCTGTGTCCGGGTGTGTGTTGTACTGAACGCGCTTTTCAATGTTTCGAGGAGGGAACGCGCTGGAAAGGTCGTTTTCTTTCGAGGCTGTTTGCGCATAGGGCGGTGTTTTGTGTGTCCGCAGCGCGTCGCCTCTGCTCGTCGGCCGCTGCGCCGATCGAGCGGCTTTCAGCGCCGCCAGTTTTTTCGCCGTACCTATGGACGTAGTTCGTTGAATACCTGGAGGATCATTGGGAGTTGCCTGCCGCATGGTGCTCGACACACCTCTTCCACGAGTAGGTACGTCGTGTTCCAGATTATTATCTGTGACTGTTTGCTCATACACATCATACACTTCCACCGGGCGTTCGGGTTCCTGGTCGCCGAAATCCCACGCGGGCTGGCCAATTTTTGCCGTCACAGACACGCGTCGTTCGTCACGTTTTGGTTTCATCTCTTCTTCCTCTTCCTGCAGCTCTTCGGGAATGTACAGCTCGGAATTCCACCCAGGCTTCTTTGGGCTTTTAGGCACGGTGCGACGCCAATCGTTCCCATAACCGTCGTCTAAATCGAATGCGTTTTCGTCGTTGCGTTTGTACGTCTGCGGTTTTTTCGGTACCCAGTTTGTTTTTTTTTCGGATGCGATTGGATTGAGGTTTTTGTCGTACGTAATATCTTCACCGTACATATTTGCATCGAACGTATCCTCCTCGTACGTGTCTTCTTCCCATTGGACGTTTGCGTTTGTGTTTTTAGAGGTCCGCGGTTGATACTGGCCAGTATTGTGATGCCCTATCGCCGCGCGTTTCATTTGACGCGAAACATCGTTAATTTTCGTTTCCACGCCGCCCGCCCACCGTCGAGTTTCGGTTGGCCGGTCCCAGGAAACGTCGTGGGAAACATCCCCGGCGAGCCGGTCGTCGTACATCGAGGCGTACGAGCCCGCGCCGATGGTGCTGACCCGGGTGCCCGTGCTGTCCCTGGAAGGGCTGGTGGAGTGCGTGGAGTACCCACCTCGGGGTGCCGTTCGGGAGTCGGCGAAATCTTGGACAGGCCGGTGGTACGATGAGCGTCCCCCTTGGACGCCGTAACCTCGTGAGTCCCTGTGGTCCACCACGCCGCGTGCCTCACTGACCCGCACGGTTGATGTGTAGTGCGCGGCGTGGTCAATCACCGCGAGACGTTGTTTCGCCGCTTCCGCTACTCGTCGCCTTCGTTCCGTGGCTTCCGCGGATGACCCCCAGTCAACATCTGGCGCTCCGCGGCTCCCATCATACAACGACATCTTGCCCACCCCGCGCGTTCCAGGCACAACCCTCGGGAGATTTCTCACCAGTCGTGTCTATTCACGTCCAGCGCGTGGTGGTGTCCGAAAGCAGCGCGAAGCCGGAGACCGGCTGATGGGCGCGCGGACGTGTAGGTGTGAGTGCTGATGAGTGATGACCGAGACAGTCTTGAACGACTATTTCGGTCAACCGTTTCGTGGCCAAAACGCCGACTCTCGAATCACGGCAACGAAATCACCGTCAGCTCGATTTCGTTTGAACCGAGGGTTCATCAGATCCGGCCGCGCGGAGGTCAGCGGGCGACCGGGTTCCGGCGCTCGTGGCGACAGGCCTTCACTGGGGGGCTCCATGGAGAACGGTGAGGCGCGCGCCGGGACTGGGGCGAGCGGTTCGGGCCGTGACTCCTCTTCAGTGGACGGAGGCGAGCTTCACTTTTTGCTCCTGCACTACCTCCGGAGTTTGCCCGGCGGTGCGGCGGATGCGTTCGAGAGGGAGGCCACCGCGGCTGGGTTGCTGCCGCGAAGGGAGGACCCTTTCGGTCAGTCACACGCGCAGAGTTACGAGGAAATCAAATCCAAGTACCCGCACATCACACACGACCACCTGCTCCGACTAGTAAGGCTCACTGTGAGTGACACGAAGCAAGGCAAGTCCATCGCAGTCAAAGGGTTGTCCACGCTGTTGGGTGAGGGAAGCGCGAGTTTAGTTGGAGGTTCTGGTGCAGAAGGTACAGAAGGTTCCGGGGCATTGAATAGAAGTGATCATTCAGCCGATGAAAACACACAAGGTGGACTGAAAGGCGGTGGGCAAAGAGTGTTAGGTGGTCGGTCGATTGACTCATCGTTCCACGGTGCAATCGACGCCGCTCGTTTTTTCGGAACGCAATCGCTGCGCCGCCCTTCCACCCTACTACCCACAACTCTGTTCGGCTCGCGAGTCAACCCACTCACTACGATAAAAGGCCACCGAAAGGAGTTGTACTGTGTTATTTTCGACAAAACTGGAACGAAAATAATCACCGGGAGCGACGATACGCTGGTTAAGATTTGGTGTTCATCGACTGGGACGCTGCGGCACGCGTTACGCGGCCACACGGGGGAGATTAGTTTTCTGGACGTGAACTGTACGAACACGTTAATCGCGTCCGCGAGCTTCGATTACACCATACGGACATGGTTTTTAGAGTCAGGAGTACCTTGTGCGACGTTGCTGGGTCACGCAAATATAGTTAGCGAGGTTCGGTTTTCACCGACGAATTCTAAAATTTTACTATCGGCGTCGTGGGACCAAACGTTGCGGGTGTGGGACGCGTTTGCGGACAGCGCCAATTCGCCGCCTTTGGTGCTGAATTTAAAGGTGCAAGGTACGGAAGGTACTGCTATATTGAACCGCACGGGAGGGACGAGAACCGCGCCGGTGGTGACCCCCGCGGTGGCGGTTGCCGAGACCCCGGAAGAGCAAAGGCTCGCCGCCACGGCCGCAGCGGCGGCAGCGCGCGCCGCGCAGGACGCCGCCGCTGAAGCTGCGCTGAGCGGCGTTCAGCAGATCGAACCGGACGTCCCAGTAGGTGCGGTGATGTGCATGGTCTGGTCCAAAGATGGCACCATGTTCGCGTGCGGCACGACGACGTGCAAGATGCACATGTGGAGCATTCCGGAGTGCGTTTTGGGAGACGATGAGGGAGATGAAACGTCAAACGCGCGCGTGGATCCAGCCTCCATTACCTTCATACCGATGGTCGGCGGACACCTGCACGACGTCACGTCGTGCGCGTTTTCCAATTGCGGTGAGTTGCTGCTCTCGAGCTCGCGGGACGGGCAGGCGAAAATATGGGAACGCGGGTTCCTGAATGAAGCTTCAAAGGAAAAGGTGAGCAAGAAAAGTGCGCCTGTCGAAAAAAACAAACGCCTCGGGTCTTGGCGAGTTAAGTGTGTTCTCACGACGCCCGCGGATTCGGAGGCGCTGCGACGGCAAGCAAGGCAGCGACGTGCCCCCGTGGTGTACGCGGTGGAGCAGGCTGTCTGGAGTTGTGACGATTCAACCGTTTTGACTGCTATGAGTGACTTCACGGTTCGCGTGTGGCGCGTATCCACCGGAACGTTAACACACACCGCGCGTTTGCACACAAACAAAGTGCACGTGTTGCAGTGTCATCCGTTCGATTCGCGGCTCGCGATGAGCGCTGGTCATGACGGGAAGGTTGCGGTGTGGGACGTGGAAAAAGGGCGGTGCGTCCGCATGTACGACGGAGGGGAGTTCGACACCCTAGTTTTGGACGGGCAGTGGTCTCCGACCGGAAGTACAATCGTGGTGTCGGACGAGAAAGGGCAGTGGTGTTTGTTCGGCACCGGGTGTGGCGTCGGCTTTTCGAGGGCGAAGCACGAACAGTTTTTCGAATCAGAGTTTGTCCCTGAAACTGAGATTGCACGAGATGTAGCGACAGGTTCTCTAAGTCTGGCCGCGAACGACGATATTCCGTTCCACACACAATTTGCCCATAGGAACCGGTTGGTGGATTCGTTGGGGAACCCTTACGGCGAGCCGTACCAGAGCTTTTTCCGGAAAAGAAAACTCATCGGGAACGTCGCGTCGTCGGGGGTGCGAAGTGAGCCGCCTAGACCAGTAGGCCCTAGGGAAGCTGAAGAGGCTACTGCTGCCGCTGCCGCAGCTGCTGCCACAGCTGCCGCGGCTGCCGCCGCCGCGACGATAATCACCTACAGAGACGACGAGGAGGACGTACACGTCGAGGAGGATAACGACGATGACGACGACGAAGTCGTGATCGTGGAAAGCGACGACGAGGAGGCTTCTGATTCGGATTTCGCACAGCAACGACGTGTGCGACGCGCTGGCAACGCTGGCAACTGGCAACAGCGAAGAGCTGGCAACCCTCCGTCTCCCTCAGGATCTGACGACCCTGCGCTAAACATGGGCAGGGCAGCGCGCGCGACGCGCAGGGAACAGGCGCGCGTGCTGGAAGTGGCACGCCGCGCCGCGCGATGCGCTGCGCAACGGCGCACGAACCGCTCTAGACGCCCGACACGGCGCTTAATAGGTGACGAGAGCGAAACGGAAACCGATACCGAAGACGAGGAGGATGACGACAAGGACCAGGTGGACCGCAGAACGACGGGACGGCAACGGAACCGACCGAAACGGTTAGGCGTGGTGGACGGCGACGACGACGACTCCGAGTTTGATGACGAGGTCCCCGCCGGCGGGGAAGCCGCGCCGAGGACCGCGGTTCGATTCACGATGAAGCGCACTGAACGGGACGATGAAAATTTCGCGAGTGGGTCAAGGAACGTTCGCCAACGCGTTGATAATGATGATTCCAATCAACGTCCGTACACGTCGTACTCCTGGCTGTTAACAGACGCCACGCAGTTGGGCGACTCGTACGTTCCCCAGCTCGGGGACGAGCTGGTGTACGTGGCGCATGGTCATTTTTTGTACCTCGAGGGAAGGGCGGATAAGTTTGCGAGTAGGCCGTGGTTGACGGCTGGGGTGACGGTTGGAGGGACCCGACACTCTTTCCGACACGTCGAGCCATGTCGAGTCGTCAGTTTGAGCTATCAAATATCGGACGCGAACTCAAGCGAGGAAACAATCGCGGTGGTTACGTTGCTGCTGACGGATGCGATCAATTCTCATCCGTCCCCGATCGAGTTTGAAATAGAGTTGCCGAAACTCGAGGAGAGCGACTTTTTGATTCCCGCGCACCGGTTTCGAGCCGCACAAAAAAAGAAGTGGAAAATGAACAATCACTGCGCGGTACCGTGGCAGGACCATGACCAGCACGGGTCGCTGGTCAACGTGTGGTACCACGGCGTGGTGGTGGGTGAAGATGGAGGGGGAAGTGCTGCAGGTTCTTCTGGAGGCGCGGGATCCTCTTCCGGATCCAACGGTAGTAATCAGTGGTCCTCCTCGCCATGGAACAAGCTAAAGATAGAGTACTACAACATCACGGACCCCAAGGACAAGGTCCAGGAACACTCGTTCTGGGAGCTGCACGACGAAAAAGTCTTGCGAAGCGGGAGTCAAGGGTCGACGAAAGGGGATTTTGAAGCGCAGAGAATCGACGACCAGACGAGCCGAAAACTTGGAGACCGCGTTCGACGCGCACGGGATAAACTCCCGTACGACGTGTTCAGTGATGAGATTGGAAACGAAGTGCGTTATCCCCAAAAGGATGGCAGCGTGCGGAACTACGTGTCCATGATCCCGGTACCGATGTCCCTCGATTTGATCTACCGACGGCTGAAACACAAGTGGTACCGGCACGTAAGCGGTTTCGCGCATGACGTCGAGGTTTTGGTTTCAAACTGCGTCGCCTTCAACGGCGAGGACTCGGAGTACACGGAGTTGGCGCGGCAGTTGCAGCAGGACCTTACGACCGGGGGTTTCGATATCACGGCGTTTGAGGGTATCAAGGATTTGCCGGTGAACGGTATTGAGCAATACCCGGCGATTCCGCAATGGGGGAGCGTGGGGGTTTCGCCGAGCGGCAGAGGACGACGGAGGTAACCGAGAAAAGTAGAAAGTTTTGTCATTCGGAGACGTAACACGTAGACGATGTAGTATAAGGTGATGCATGTACTACATATTTTGGGTTCAATTACACTTTCAACTATGCCTCAAGACTTTTTGAACCCGTACTTCTTCCGTTCGTAGAACAAGTCCGTCTTGGCCGATCCTAAGTTGACAATCTTCGGACACCCGTCTCGGTCTTTTTCGGATTGAGTGCATTCCTTGCAGTAGTACGCGTCCGCCACTCCTGTGCCTCCGCAAATCACGCACCGTCCTGCGTTCGACCCGTAGTTACACTCATCGCACACGCGAACCAAGGTCGCGGGGCGAACGAACGAATCGCAGTTAACACAACGACCGTCGCACCGCTCGCACAAGCGACCAATCGCGATGCCGGGCAGCTTGCGGCACATAATCAAGTCGGGGTGGTGCTTCGACATCTTGTCAAGGAGTCGTAGGGTCGAACCAACACCGGCAAACCCTAAACCTTAAACCCTCACGAACTCCTCAACCACGTGGGTTCCACGGTGCGCCGATTTCAAACCTAACCGCGAGTGCGTCCACCCCTTGGCGGCGCGCAGTTGTGAGGGCTCAAGAAATTCAGCGCGGCGGCTCGTCAAACTCAAAAGTGCTTTCAACTTCGACTGAAAATATCTCGAAGCGTCGCAGCGCTCCTCACTCTCGCGCACGCCCTCCACGAGGAAAGCATCATGTCAAAGTCGGCGAGCGGTTTGCGTCGCATCGTGACGTCTGTGTCGGGGCTCAAGCTACATGCCCCGACCGCTCCCCTTTCCACGACTTGGTCTTTGCAATCCACGACGCGTTGTTACGCATCCCCTTCGGGCGGCATCAAAGAAGCGCTGGCCGCGGCAATCCCAGGGCAACAAGAGCGTTTAAAGAAGATCAAGCTGGCACACGGCGAGAAGGTTCTTGGTGAAGTCACTGTGAACATGGCGATGGGTGGCATGAGGGGCATCACCGGTATGGTTTGGGAAACCTCGCTGTTAGACGCGGAGGAAGGCATCCGGTTCCGGGGGCACACCATTCCGGATCTGCAGAAGTTGTTACCCACCGCGATTCCGGGCGGCGAACCCCTACCCGAGGGTCTGCTGTGGCTTTTGTTGACTGGGGATGTCCCGACTGAGGCGCAGGTCAAGTGCTTGTCGAAGGAGCTGCAAAGCCGCTCTCAAGTTCCTCAGCATGTCTACGACGTGTTAAAAGCTCTCCCCAAACACGCGCATCCGATGACGCAGTTTTCGATTGCAATCATGGCGCTTCAAACGGAATCGAAATTCGCGGCGGCGTACCAGCAAGGCGTGCACAAAACCAAGTACTGGGAACCCGTGTTCGAGGACACGCTTGATTGTATCGCGAGGTTGCCGACCGTCGCCGCGGCGATCTACCGGAACACTTTTAAAGATGGTAAGCTCGTCGACGCGGATCCGAACTTGGACTGGGCTGGTAACTTTGCGAAGCAGATGGGCTACGACGATGAGGGGACGAAGGAACTGATGCGCCTGTACATGACCATCCACAGCGACCACGAGGGCGGGAACGTCAGCGCGCACGCCACGCACCTCGTCGGCAGCGCGTTATCAGACCCGTACACCTCGCTAGCGGCTGGCATGAACGGCCTCGCGGGGCCGCTTCACGGGTTGGCGAACCAGGAAGTTTTGAAGTGGCTCAACGAGGTCGAGCGCGACATCGGCACCGACGTGAGCACCGAAAGAATGACGCAATTTGTGTGGGACACGTTGAAGTCAGGCCGAGTAGTGCCTGGGTACGGACATGCGGTGTTGCGTAAAACGGACCCGCGGTACCAATGTCAGCGCGAGTTCGCGCTGAAGAACCTGCCCGATTACCCCAAGTTCAAGCTAGTTTCGAAACTTTACGAAGTCGTGCCAGGCGTGTTGATGGAAACCGGCAAGGTGAGGAACCCGTGGCCCAACGTGGACGCGCACAGTGGAGTCCTCCTGCAGTACTACGGCATCACCGAGGAGAACTTCTACACCGTGATGTTCGGGGTTTCACGGGCGTTGGGTGTGCTGTCGCAGCTCACGTTGAGCAGAGCCATGGGCTTCGCCATCGAACGCCCGAAGAGCGTCACGAGCGGGTGGCTGGAGGAGAAATTTGGAAAGGTTTGATTTGCTGTTTTGAGATGATGAGATGAGAGAGGGTATGCTTATAACTGAAGAGGTATTAATAGAAGCGAACTTATACCTTCCATAAGCATACACCATATAAGTAAAGGTACTCACAATTCTGTTCGACTACCTCACTTACACAGTTTCGTTATACATACATGCAACGTGTTGATAAACAGACCCGACGCTCTTCACACATAAAAAGGGAACTTGCTTTTTACTTGTTCTTTTTATTTTCCTACTTCTCCGGCGTCCCCGAATCCACGCGCTTCAAACCAACCTCCGCCAGGTCCGCGTCTGATTTGGTTCTGAACATCTGGAACACGTCTTTGTCAGCGGCTTGCGCTTTAAGAAAGTTTTCATCCTTCATCGCTTTCTTCACCGCGTCCGAGACCATCTCGACGTGAAGCGCACTGCCACGCGGCGCGGTTGAAGGATCGGGGTGCTCCAACAGATCGAGCTCCGAGTACAAACGCATAGAAACCTCATCAGCTTGCTGCATCTCCTTCTGGTTACGCGCCCACTGCTGCTGCGCGTACTCAGGGTCCTCCTCAAGGGCGCGGCTGTTTGCGGGGGGAAGAGTTTTGGAAGAGGTCAGACGCGCGGTTTAAATTGGATGTAGAATTTGGTTCCTTTTCTTTTGGCCACCGCGTTTTGGTGTAGCGAGATGCGCTATCGCTAGTCCGCATTGACTTCCGGTTTGCGTGCGTATGGTTACCGGCTTGGTAGGCTCCGGGTTTGTCTCTTTGTCTCCTTACCTTTTCTCGAACGCTTCCGCCCAGTGCGGCGCTTCCTTCTTGGCGTCTTTTCTGCGGGTTTGAACGGGGCACGGGAGAGGCGTCAGAGCGTTGAAGGGGAACGCCCGGAAATGCGCCAGAGTGGAGAAAAGAACGCGCATTCTACGATGGGGGGCACGCACCGTGGGCCGCACAGGCCGTCGGGCGCCCCGCAGGAAGAGAAAAGGGACATGGCTGCGATGTTCGTAAAAAGGACGGGGGGTTTGAACGACAATGCGGCAGTCGAAGGTCGTGCAAGGCGAACTGGCGGGGCCCAGATTGTGGTGACAGGGATATTTCTTGGTAGCTTGGAGTCGGTCGCGATAATCTCAAAAGCTTGGCAAAAAACGTTTTTGAATGAGATCCCTGATGACCCTCTCACTCCTCTCCGCGCAGAAGGCGTCATGGGCGTCCCCCCCGGATATGTGTACGGCACGTCCGACGAGGTTGACTTCGAGATCCACATGGAGCGGATAGGCAAGGAGCTACAGTGTCGGATATGCATGGCTGCGTACGACGATGCGGTTATGACTCTTTGCGATCATTATTTCTGCCAAGCCTGCGTCACGTCCGCCTTCGCGGCGAAAAAAAATCCCACGTGTCCTCTTTGTAAAGCGCCTTGCACGCGACGCGAACTGCGGGTAGATAAGCGCATGCGATCGCTCGTGAAAACCTACCGCAGCATCCTGGCGTCGCACAGAATCAAAAACACGTACTGCTCGCAGCTTCCCCCGTCGCAGACGCAGAAATTAAAACAAAATGAAAAAACGCTGCGCTCGAGAAATAAAGTCTCAGTTGGTGCCTCCATGCCCCCCCCGCCGCCGCGCATGTCTCTGGGTGGTGACTCGCCTGAGGTTGAAAACAGCAGTAAAAAGAAACCGGGATCGAATCGAAAAAATAAAAAGAGCGATGCATTAAAAAATGACGAACCCGAAACCAAAACGTCTCCAAACGAAAAGCGCGGCGACTCGGCGAAACGCGTTTGCGAAACGCTCGAAGCTTCTGTAGGCGGGAGTGTTGGGAAGCGTCCGAGGTCAAATCGAAGGAGTGGGGGGTAGGCGTGTGCTGTTAATACTATTTACTGTGTCGTATGTACTCGAAAAGTTACATCAGATTCAAATTCAATCTCTCAGCTGCTTTTGTGTTTTTGGCAATGAAACCAAAGAGGATTGCTCTTTTCAACAACGACACACCTTCCCTGGTGGTCACATCGAGCCTCACGTGCCGCGCGGACCGGGTTCTGCGATGCGAGCCTCGCGGCTCACCGTTTTGGTCGTTGTGGCATGTGTAGTCCTCGTGCCTGCGGTGCGCAGCGACGGCGATGAGCGCCTCATTGGATGGCTTGGTGAAGTCGAGCGCCCCGAGACCCGCGCCAGCGCTGGTGGACTGATGGACGTGGATGGCGACGGGACAGCAGACACACGCGAGCAGTGGATCGAGCAAATCGCGACCGCCCCAAGAGCCTACGTGTGGCACGGCTTCATGACCCACGAGGAGTGTGACCACGTCATCGCCACCGCGGAACCGCTGATGGAACCTTCCGGAGTTATTGATTCAAAAACAGGCGCGCCGACGATCGACCCCATTCGCACGAGCTACGGCGCGTTCCTTCCGATCGGGTATGACGATGTCGTACAAAGAATAGAAAAGCGGTGCGCTGATTGGGCCATGATCCCTGTTGACCACCAGGAACAGCTGCACGTGTTGCGGTACGCTCCCGGGCAGCAGTACAAAGACCACCACGACGCGTTCGGGGACGAGGTGAAGGAGAAAATTTCCACGTTCGACAACGGGCGACAGCGGGCAGCGACGATTTTGATGTACCTGGATGACGTGGAGGAAGGGGGGGAAACCGTGTTCCCGCATGTTGACGCGCGGTGGAGTGCGACCGCTGATAAAACTGGAGGTGGGGGTGATGGAGAATCACCAAATTGGTCTCAATGCGCGTCGCGAGGCCCGGCGGTGCGCCCTAAAAAAGGCGACGCTTTGTTGTTTTACGATTTGAACTTAAAAGGCGAGTTCGAGAACACCGCGTTGCACGCCGGGTGCCCCGTGATCAAAGGCACGAAGTGGACCGCCACGAAGTGGATCCACGAACAGCCCTATTTCAACCCAAAGCGCCACGAAGCGCGCTGCGCGGATGACGGCGAAAACGCCGCGCAGTGCCCCGGGTGGGCGGAGCGCGGCGAGTGCGACACGAATCCCAACTTCATGCTCGGTACGACCACCGCGCCCGGGGAGTGCATAGCGAGCTGCTGCGGGGGTGTGGGAGGGAGGGGGAGAATGTGGCTGGATACTACGAAGGCGAAACCGAAGACGAAAGAGGTGTGCGATTTGTGTACGGAGAATGTAGAATGACGGAATCGTTTCGAAGCGCGCGACGTGACGTTTAATAGTGTACCATATCAATATTATGTAACAATTATACATATCAACCTCCCTACGGTTACACCGGCAGCGTTTGCGTTTTCCCTATCAACGTCGTGACGACGTTCTTCACCCCTGGTAACGAGAGAAACGTCCCGATCACGGGTAACCTCTTTAAAAACAAAAGCACCGTGGGAAAAAACGACGAAAACAAAACTAAAAACCCGTACCCCTCTATTAACATTCCGAAGAACGGCCAGCCCAGGAACACCA
>MDSY01054666.1_pt1 | contig 19025 bp, 24 predicted proteins | sample 811131 | NCBI WGS metagenome assembly MDSY01 (sample SAMN05326643, study PRJNA326480) | marine metagenome | isolation source: seawater | place: Atlantic Ocean: South West | collected 2010
AAGTGTGCCATTCACATGGATCAAAAGTGACTCATCTACATGAGTTAAAAGTAGGTAAACTTTAAAAAGAGGTAAACCTATGCTTAAGATCAAAGATCATTTAATCAAGACGATTAAAAATAAACACACAAAAGAAAATCAAGAAAAAGCGATCGAAAAGAAAAAAGCAACTGTTGAAGCCTACGGCAATGGCACAACAGGCTACAGGATTAAAAAAGGTCCTAATAAAGGAAAAGTTTTAGGACATATATCTACTAAAGCTAATAATAATTTTTAGTCTTTAAACATTAAAAGAAGGGAATATTAATTTCCCTTCTTTTAAAATATTTTTAGTCCTACAACTCCAAGAAAAATTAGTGAAATTGAGACAATCTTATAAAAATTTATTTTATCTTTTAAATAAAAATAGCCAATAAAAATTGCAAAAATAATACTAGACTCTCTCAATGCGCTAACCATTGGTACAGGCGCTTTGGTAAATGCCCAAACTGTAATTACGTAAGCAAGATAAGAAAAAGTTCCACCAATCCAGAAAACAGTTTTGCCTTTAGTTAAAGTCTTTTTTAAAATATTCTTTTGTTTTCTGAAATGTAAAACAATGGGAAAAAATATAGCGCTGAAAACAAATACCCAACTCATATAACTTATAGCCGATCCACTAATTCTTGCACCCTGACCATCAATAACAGAATAGATTCCTATAAAAACTCCAGTAGCTAATGAGGTGTAAAGTATTTTATTATTTTTAATTACCGATTTACTAAAAAGACCAATTAACATAACGCCTGAAGAAATAAGTAGAATTGATACAATGGTGAACGATTTAAGATAAACGCCTAAAAAAATAATTGAAATGATTGTAGCAACCAAAGGTCCAAATCCACGGGCCACAGGATAAACAGTTGTAAATTTACCAGTTTGATATGCGGTTAAAAGAAAATTTTGATAGCCCTGGTGAACTAATGCGCTCAAAATAATGTAAGGAAAACTTTCACTGCTTGGTGCTGGTAAAAAAATAATAGCAACTATACAAAGTGGGACGTGCCCGTAAACTATCGCACCAATAGACACATTTTTATCTTTATACTTACTCGCCATACTATTCCAAATAGCATGCAAAAAAGCTGAGAATAAAACTATTAAAAAAACTCCTATTTCCATAAACTTTATGTGTTACATCGAAATTAATATTAAAACTTGAGAGAGAAAACTGTTCATTAATATAAACAAAATTATTACAATAAAATATAAAATTATTATTAATTTGTTCTTATATTTTCTTCTTTTTCTGAGGGCTAATGTGTCTGGTTTATAATCTTCTTTCTTGTAAGTCTTAAAATCATAGCTCATCATCCAAAAAGATTGATCGCTTTCACCTTTGTACCCAGCTTTAAAACTTTTTATATAAGATGATAGTTCTGAATAGATAATTATGAAGATAATTAATAACAAGATTGTTGTTGTCATTTTTACTTAAATTATAAATCAAGAATATTAAATATTATAGTTTAATTGTTTTTATACTCTTTTTCATTTAAGAACGTTTAATATGAACAAAATTGACCTTAATAATAGAACAGCAATTGTAACAGGTGGAGCTCAAGGTTTTGGGCTTGCTATGACTAAGCGATTTTTAGACTCAGGTGCAAATGTAATAGTATGGGATCTAAATAAAATAATGATTGAAAAGGTGTCAAAAGAATTAAGTAGCCCAAAATTATCATTGATAAACATTGATGTTACTAATTTTGATCAAGTGAAAGCTGAAATTGAAAAAATAACTAAGGAGAAAAAAATTGATATATTTATTAACAACGCGGGTATAGCAGGTAAAAATGCCGCTGTCTGGAATTATCCAGTAGATGAGTGGAGGAAAATTTTAGAATTAAATCTCAATGCTGTATTTTATTGTTTAAAGGTAATCACACCTCATATGATTAAAAATAATTATGGACGAATAGTAAATATTGCAAGCATTGCGGGGAAAGAGGGAAATCCGAATGCTTCAGCCTATAGCGCTTCTAAAGCAGGAGTAATTGGTTTAACTAAATCTTTAGGAAAGGAACTGGCTGACAAAAACATATCAGTAAATACTGTGACACCATCTGCGGCGAAAACTAAAATTTTTGATCAGATGACTAAAGAGCATATCGATTATATGCTATCTAAAATTCCAAGAAACCGTTTTGTTCTTGTTAGTGAATTGGCATCTCTTGTTGCCTGGTTAGTAAGTGAAGAAAATTCTTATACTACTGGGGCAATTTTTGATTTAAGTGGAGGTCGAGCCACGTATTAAAATTTATGAAAGACACTTACTTATATTTACTAACTGGAATAACTTTAGGGCTGATTATTTATCTTGCCGTCAAATATATTTTCTAATTCATTAAAAAACTGGGATAATAAAACCTGGCTTTCTTCCTTGAATTATATTCAAGTTTTTAATGCGTTCTTGATCAAACATGCAAAGCTAAATCGAACTTCTAAAATAATTGATATTGGGTGTGGCCGTGGAAAAATTTTAGGACATCTATTAAAAAAATTAAAACTTAAAACTAAACCCTTGGGTATAGATATAGAAAATCACAAAGATAAAGATAAAACAATTAATTTTAAAGAAATTAATGCATTAAATTTTTTAAAACAAAATAAAAAAACTTTTGACTTAATTTTAATAAAACAAACTATTCATTTAATAAAAAAAAATAAAATAAAAAAACTATTAAATTTTTGTGAAAGAAGACTCAACTTCAAAGGTAGTATTGTTATTTTTACTCTTGATCCATTTCAAAATCAAATACCAACATTTAGTTTAATGAACAAAAAGTTAAAAGCTTCTCTTGAAACAGACAAAAAGATAGTAAAGTTTATAACGAAATTATATCCTGGAAGAATAATTAAAAAGTTTAATTTTGACGTAAAAATATCAAAAATAAAATATTTGGAAATGATTAAAAAGAGATATATTTCAATTTTATTAAGATTATCATCTAGAGAAATTTTAGAGGGTATAAATGAAATCAATGTAAAATATAAAAGAGTATTAAGATTTAAAGATAAGTTACAATGTATAATTATAAAAAAATGAAATTTTTTTATTTTTAGTTGTTTTTTATCACTTTCATCCTCGACAATAGCATTTGAAAAGACAAAAAATAGGTACTCATTGCAAGCCTTCAAATTTTAGGGGTGTTTATGTTGGAATTAGATGTGCTTTTAATAATTAAAGAATTAGTGTACATGGCAGATAACAAACTTAAAAAAATACAAAATGACATATAAAGAATTTTTAGAAATGCTAGAAGAACTTGAGCTAGACCTAGATTCTGCAGCAGAGGCTTTGGACTTAGAAATATCTGAAATAGAATCTTGGGAGGAAGAGGAGGAAATTCCAAAATCTGCAGAAAAATGGATTAAAAAAGAAAAAATTGAATTTGCAGAATTGCATAATACCAATGAAGATGAAGATTTCGAAGAAGAAGAAGAAGAGAATGAGTTAGAGGATGAGAGTAGCGAGGATCTAAATTTTGAAGAAGAAGAAAAATAAATTATTTAATACTTTTAATATCGCCCTTAAAGTTGGCAGACGTAAAAACGCCTCCCTGAAAAAGTAAAGCCGTTTTATCCATGTATTCGTTCTTACTTAACAGACTTATATCAAAACTGTCGGCACTATCTTTCGGCTTGTAGCCAAGCTGATGAGCTCTTGAATTATTCCACCAAGATTTTTTATTCTTGGATGCTCCATAAACAATTTCATGATGAATAGATTTATGCTTGATTCCTATGTCGACAAGTTGTGTAAGATCTCTATAACTAATCCATGTTGATAAATGCCTTCTGTCCTCTGGGGTTCTTAAGCATGTTCCAATTCTAATACACATTGATTTAATATTAAATTTATCTGCATAAAATCTAGATAATTCTTCTCCGAAAGCTTTGCTTAAACCATAGTGGCTATCTGGCCTTTGATTTGAAAGATGATTAAGTTTTGTTTTTCTTCTATGAAAACCAATGGCATGATTTGAGCTTGCAAAAATTATTCTTTTCACTTTATTTATTCTTGCTGCTTCAAAGAGATTGTAAGTACCTATAATATTATTTTGTAGAATTTTGTTTTGAGTATCTTCTATAGGAATGGCGCCAAAGTGAACAATGGCGTAAATTCCTTTGGTAATTTTTGTGGTTAATTTAAGATTTTTAAGATTAGCTAATATAAATTTTTGATTTTTTTCTATAATTTTTTTTTTTAAATCTGTCCCTACGAGTTTTTTGTAACCAAGATTTGCTAAAGACTTGAAAAGCATTCCACCTAAGTGCCCTGAAGCTCCTGTAATTAAAATTTTTTTATTCATACTTTATTTAAATTTTGCACCTTTGACATTTAAGCTAGCCATGTAAAAAGAAGTACTAGCTGTAATAAATAGTGTTTTTCCATCAACACCTCCAAAATCTATATTTGATACACGCTCTGGAATTTTTATATATCCAATTTGTTCTCCAGATAAAGTATAGCAGGCAACACCATCACCACAGCTAGTCCAAAGATTATTTTCTACATCAAACCTGAATCCATCCATAACATAATCAGAATCAGTTTTTGTAAACTCTACAGGGTTAGATATTTTTAAATTTTTATTAATATCGTATCTTCTGATGTATTTAGTGTCACCTGTATTTGAAATAAATAATTGAGACTCATCAGGTGAAAAAGCTATTCCATTGGGTCGTTCCATGTCTGTCACTAAAGCTTTTAATGATTTTACTTTTGGATCGTATTTAAAAACATAGCATCCATCATACATCATTTTGCCAGGAAAACCTTCTATACGATTGGGGTTAATAATTCCAAAAGGAGGATCTGTAAAAAAAATTGCCCCGCTAGAATGAACGCACACATCATTTGGTGAGTTTAATCTTTTATCTTCGTATTCATCTGCGATTAAAGTAATGACATTATTTTGGTCAGTGGTTGTGACTCTTCTTGCACCATGTTCACAGGTCACAAGGTTGCCCTGATTATCTGTAGTATTTCCATTAGAAAAGTTTGAAGGTGACCTAAAAATTTCAACTTTTTTAAAGTCAAAGCTTAACATTCTGTTGTTTGGTATGTCGCTCCAAATAACTTTGTTCAATTTTTTAAAGTAACAGGGTCCTTCAGTCCATACGCTACCTGTATGAATTTGTTTTAAATTAAGATTCTTTGTATATTCTTCAAATTTTTTTTTGTTCATGTAGCTATTACTAACATTCGTATTGTTTAAAAAAAAGAGATTATCTTTTCTCAGAATTATTGTTTATTTTTAAACTTTCAGTTCTAAGTTGCCCACAAGCCCCTAGAATGTCTTGGCCGCGAGACCTTCTGATAGTCGCAATATATCCTGCGTCTTGAACAACTTTGCCAAATTTTTCCATATCTTCTCTTTCGGTTGGCATGTATTGGACGCCTGGCCAAGGATTAAACTCTATAAGATTAACTTTACACGGAAACTGAGACATAAGTTTTATAAGTTGTTTTGCGCACTCTATGTTGTCGTTGACTCCTCTAAGCATAACATACTCAAGTGTTATCTTTTCTTTAACAACTGAACTATAATATTTACACTGTTTAATAAGATCGTTAATTTTAAACTTTTTATTAATCGGCATAATCATTTCCCTTATATTATCGGTTGGCGCATGAAGAGATATCGCTAAATAAGTTCCAATTTCTGTAGCTGCCTCAGGAATTTTGTTAGCTATACCCGCTGTTGATACAGTTATTTTTTTTGAGCTATAATTTAACCCCTCTTTATCTTTTAATATTTCAACTGCTATTTTTACATTATCGAAATTATAAAAAGGCTCTCCCATTCCCATTAGGACAATATTAGTTATTTTTTTTTGTTCACCCCAATCATAGAGTTGTTCTTTAGCGATCATGACTTGGTTAATAATTTCAGCAAAACTTAAATTTTTAACCAAACGTTGCGTACCTGTGTGGCAAAATCTACAATTTAAAGTACAGCCCACTTGTGAAGAAATGCAAAGAGTTGCTCTTGTTTTTTCTGGAATGTAGACACATTCAACTTCATTTCCATCAAAGAGCTTTATTAACCACTTAATTGTTCCGTCATCTGAGGTTTGAGTTTTTATAATTTTTGGTTTATCCAAACTAATTAAACCATTTAATTTAGATCTTAATTCTAAAGGAAATGTGGTTAAATTATTTATTTCAAAAGAACCTTTCTTGTATACAGATTGCCAAATCTGCTTACTTCTCATGGGAATTTTTTTTTCTTCAATCTCTAAATCTTGATTTAAAAAATGTTTTAAGCTTTTAAAATTAAATTCAAAAAAATTTTTTAACGCCATAGTTAATTAATATAGAACAATATGTTGGTTGTGTACACTTAGGACATTTGATAGATAAATCAATGTTTCTAAAAATTAAAAATATACCTAAATTATCTTGGAGTTCTAAGTCTCCTACTAACTTTAAACCTTCTTTAAAGACTTTATTGTACCTTTGTGTAGGGCTGGTATTTTTTGGTTTTGGTGAGGGATTGCTAATAGTCTCTGGCATTGGTGCATCACCTTGGAATGTTCTTCATCAGGGGGTGGCTATTAAGCTTGGCTTATCTATTGGCACAATAGCTTTTCTAGTAAGTTTTTTAGTTTTATTGCTTTGGTTTTTTTTGGATCAAAAAATTGGCATAGGAACAATAACCAACTTTATTATTATCGCTATTATGATTGATGTGACTATTTTTTTCTTAGAAAAACCTGAAATATTTTTTTCCCAAATTCTTGTGGTTATTTCAGGGATATTAATAATTGGATTCGGTACCGCTCTTTATTTAATCGCTAATTTAGGTGCGGGTCCACGAGATGGTTTAATGACTGGTTTGCAAAAAAAAACGAAAACCCCAATAGCTTTGGTTAGGGCCGGAATAGAAATCACTGTAGTGTTACTTGGATGGTTTTTAGGTGGTATAGCAGGAATTGGGACTTTGCTATTCGCTATTGGAATAGGGCCTTCTGTTGCTTTGGGCCTACATATATTTTCAAAAAAAAAAAATTAAGGTATGAATTTCCGTATAAATTTACTAGACTAGAATTATAGCCTTTGCTAGATTTATTGCTAAATCAACTAGCAGTGTTGCAAGAGCTATATTAAAAATTGCTAAAATTAAAAAAATTGTTCAAAATTTTAGCTTTTATTAAAGTGGAGAACTAATGACTGTTCAAGAATTGAGACAACGAAGAATAAAAGATAACTTAAGACTAGATAAGTTACCTACTAAATTACAAAAATTAGATCCAAAGACACTTGGAGGATTAATCTCAGACTTTATTAGCTATGTTTTTGTTGAAAGAAACAAAAGTGATCCTCTAAATTGGTGTTTTGCAAATATAAAAAGAGTTAAAATTTTTCTCCAAATTTTTCATGCTAATCAATTAGGCGTAGAGATATACAAAGAAGAAATAGCCAAAAATCTCACAGAATATTCTTACAAAACAATTGCTAAAATTTTAGATGAAGGAATCGAAAAAAAACACTTTGTTTTGTTAGCGCCTGATGGTGATATTGGAAAGGATGCAAAAGTCAAAAATATTCGGCCATCAGAAGATTTAATAATTGATTTTCTAAATCTTTCTATAGAAATCATGTCTAATTTTAATAAAACTAAGCCGTAATAAATTCTATAAATAATTTCTGTTAGCTAAATATTGTAAAACCTTGCCACTTATAGATATATTGGTTAATGAACTAACATACATTAATGAATTATAATAAATCTTTTAATTTTTTAAAAAATTTACCTAATAAACTAAATAATTTTTATAAAAAAAATTCAAAATTAAGCTTTAAAATTGATAATAAATCAAAAACTATAAAAGATTTTGATCCAGTTACTAATATTGATCGAGGTTTTGAAAAATATATAAGATCTCTGATTCACAAATCATTTCCTAATGACTCTATTATTGGTGAAGAATTCGAAGATAAATTTTCATCAAGTGATTATCAGTGGTGTATTGATCCAATTGATGGCACCAGAGCTTTTATTATCGGCGCCCCCACTTGGTCAAATTTAATTGGTGTTTCTTTTCAAGAAAAATCAATTTTAGGCTTAGCTAATTTTCCTGAACTTGATAAATATTATATTAGTAATGAAAAAACATCTTTTGTAGTTAAAAATAAACAAAAATCAATTTTAAGGTCGTCTAAAAATAATAATTTAAAAACAATTAGAATAATTGGAAATTTTCATGGAACGCTCAGCTATGAAAGGCAAAAGAAAATCATTAAAAAATTTGGCTGGTCTTTTAGATTAGCAGGATTTGACGCTTTGAACTATTGTCTTTTAGCAGAAGGCAAGGTGGATGCTGTGATTGAAGCAAATTTAAAACCTTATGACATATTACCTTTAATCCCTATTATTAAAAATTCAGGTGCCTTGGTTACGAATTGGAAAAATGAACCTGCTGAAAAAGGTGGAAATATTTTAGCAACATCAAATAAAAAATTACATAATAAAATTTTAAAAATACTTACAAATTAAAAATAATGGACAATAAAACTAAAGGATCAATCATAGTAGTTTTAGCTTTACTTGTGTTTTTTTCAAAACATGAGTACGCTTGGATTTTTTCTGCTATTCTTTTGGGGTTAGGTAGCGGAATCTTTTTCTGGAAAAAATAAGTGAAATGTTAGAAAAAATAATATAAAAAAAAATATCTACTGATCTTTCCTATAGAAACTAGCATCAAAAAAATCCAGAAACGTATCTTCAAAATACCTGCTACAAGAGTTAGAGGATCACCTGCAATTGGTACCCAAGAAAATAGCAAGGTCCAAAGTCCAAATTTTTGAAACCATTTTTTCGCTCTGTCAATTTGATTTTGACTAAAAGGAAACCATTTTTTTTTAGTATAAAATAATAGATTAGCACCTAGAAACCAATTAAAGGTGGATCCTAAAATATTGCCAAAGCTTGCACTCATCAAAAGACCGAGTCCACTATAGTCTTTAGTACTAAGTAGCCCTACTAGCGTTAACTCACTTGAGGCTGGCAAAATAGTAGCTGCAAAAAAAGAAACCGCAAAAAGGGAAAGATACACCATAGATTTTCTTTTATATTAGAGATTGAATTAATTAAACAATGCTTTAATTTATAAAAAGAATGAGTACGCATAGGACAAATATACCCAATTCTTTAAATGAATACTGGATGCCTTTTTCGGCTAACCGAGATTTTAAAAAAAATCCAAGGTTAATTACAGAAGCTAAAGGTGTTTACTTAAAAACACATGAGGGTAATACCTTAATTGATGCTAGTTCAGGTCTATTTTGCAATCCACTTGGTCACGGAAGAGAAGAAATAATTCAGGCTATTAGTAAACAGCTTAGAGAATTAGATTACACTTTACCTTTCAACCAAGGATTTGGGGGGTCTTTTCAGCTCGCAACAAGAATTGCAAAACACACACCAGAAAATTTAAATAAAATTTTCTATACAATCTGTGGTTCAACAGCGGTCGAGTCAGCTATAAAAATTGCCATGGCTTACCATGCGGCTAAAGGAGACAAAAAAAGATTTAGATTTGTTGGACGAGATCGAGGTTACCACGGTATGAACATTGGAGGGTTGTCAGTTGGTGGTTTTAGTAATTACAAAGAGATGTGTGCAAGTATATTAATGCCAGGTGTTCAGCATATGCGCCACACTTTTTTACCTGAACATAAATTTGTTAAAGGTCAACCAGATACTGGTGCTGAAATAGCTGATGATTTAGAAACGATTGCAAATAAATATCAAGGTGAGATTGCAGCGTGTCTTGTTGAGCCTATTGCAGGATCTACAGGAACTTTGATTCCCCCAAAAGGGTACTTGGATCGTTTGAGAAAGATATGTGACAAGCATGGTATTATTTTAATTTATGACGAAGTAATTACTGGTTGGGGAAGAACTGGTTCTGCATTTGCTGCACAAGAATTTGGTGTAACACCTGATATCATGACTATGGCGAAAGCAACAACGAACGGAATTGTTCCAATGGGAGTTGTTGCAGTTCGAGAAAGTATTTATGATACAATTGTCAACTCTTCACCAGATGGTGCAATCGAATTATTTCACGGTTACACATATTCTGGAATTCCGATTGCAGTTGCAGCTGCTTTAGCAGTACAGGATATATTTGAGAAAGAAGATATCTTTAAAAGAGTAAAAGAAATGTCTCCTTATTTTCAGGATGCTTTACACTCATTAAAAGACCTTGATTGCATCGAGAGTATAAGAGGTTACGGCATGATGGGAGGAATTGATATTCGTAAAAAGGACAAGCCTGGTAAAGCTGGATTTCAAGTCTACAAGGCTTGCTATGCAAATGGGGTTAATTTTAAAGCTACAGCAGATGCCTTAATACTGGCACCTCCATTTATTTGTGACAAGAAACATATTGATGAGATCTTTGATAAATTAAGAAAAGGTATCACTCAATATATGAAGGATTAAAAGCTTTACAGCAAAATTACTTGATGAAGGGTGCTTGACTCTCACTGCTTAATTCAATTTAATTAAGATATTATGAGAGCAAAAGAGCAAGTAATTTTTGATATTAAATCAGATAAATTCAAGTATCTACACCGTGAAGAAAATAAAATAAGAAATGTAGTAGATATAGATGTGCTTAATAAAAGATTAAATAGGGTTAAAAAATTAAATTTTTATTCCAACGCAAAGATGATTGTGTTTTCAGTGCTGACTGTAGTTTTATTTATTATTGTGAGTGTAAATTTCTAGTGTTTAGCGCTTTTATTACAATAAAATAAAAATCACTAAAAAGTCCAGTAACCTTTTCTGTTAAATCTTTTGAAACTAAACTTTTATTTAAAGCTTCTGGAATAATATAATATCTCTTAGATTTTTTATCTTGGGTAAGTAATTTTTGACTAACCATTTGATTCAACTTCCTAATACAAGTCGCTCTTGGAACACCGGTAATATCTGTCAAGGAAGTGGCGCTTATACTTACATTTATATTTTTTCTTAGAGGCGCAGAAATGACACCAGGATCAGAAAATAATTTTTTATGTGATATTTCTTCTGTAGCTTTAGAAGATAATAAACTTGCAATATGTAAAAATATCATAACCATTTCAAGATCATTAATTTTAGCTTTCCATAATTGCATCCATTTAATTTGTAAATCTAAATAGTGAAACCAGTAAAAAGAAAATTTTTTTTTGTATTCAATCGTAATTTCGTCAACAGAAAAATCAAGATTAATTTTATCTGTAACATATTTTGTTAATTTTGCTAATTGCCTAATCTCATTACTAACAACTTCATTAAAAATCTTTTGGTATTCGTCATTTGGCGACCAAATAATTTTGTTTTTGAATTTACTAAATATTTTTCGATTTGTAAGTTCTGTAATTTTTCGTCTTGTGGTTTCTTTTGGTAAATTTGTATTTCTGGCAATATCTATAATGGTTAAACGTTCTAAATGAGATTCACTGTGATTATGCCAAAATTTTTCAAAGCTAAGGTCAAAATTTAGATCGTATTCTTTTTTCCTCATAATAGATTGATGGGTTTTTTTTGCAAAATACAAAACTATATTTGCGCTGTCTAAACAATGATATCGTTTATATAAATCTGAAAGAAAATTGGATTGAACTGGAGTAAATAAACTCACATATCCAAAAAAATTTTCAAGAATTTTTTCTTTAATTGTTTCTGCTAATGCTAACGGTTTTTCCATAAAGTTTTAATTTACCTTTTGAAAGTTCAAATTGGGTAAATAAAACTCTAAATCTGATTATGTCAATCGTTATAAATTGGTGATATGTGCGGGTTTTTGTTTTTCTAGGCTTGAGTATATACCACAGAAACAATAGAAATTCCTAAAACTGCTAAAACAATGACTGTTAGAATACTTCTTTTTTCTTTTTTTCTCTCTAGACTTATTCTCTTTAGCAGGTGATCAATATTAGGTCTTTTTTTTTTATTTAGATCAAGAGAGGTTTGGTCGTCCTTATTGGGGCTTGGTACTTGATCTAGTTTAAACTGTGCACTCATTACATTTTTTAGTATAAAATATAATTAGAAGAAATAGACTAGGAATCCAATATGGGTTTTAAGTGTTTTAATGGTAAAAATCTCTGTTTTAAATGAGTGTTTTAGGGTTCTTTTGTTTTTTTAAATTTATCATATAAGTTGTTCAAAATGAGTTTAATCGCTTTTTATACAATATTAATATCCCCTCCAGATATGCTGGTTGACGTACTGCGTGTAATTAGCACTCTAGGTCTAGTCGTCGTAATGTTTGGTTTGGGTCTAAAAATAAAATTTATAGAAATTAAAAAAATTTTTACAAAACCTAAAAATTTATTTATTGGCTTAGTTTGTCAAATTATCTTGATACCTATCATAGGTATGGTTTTTATTTTAACATTCGATTTTTCAACAAATATTCTAGTGGCAATTATGATAATTGCATGTATGCCGTCTGCGGCAACAAGTAACTATATATGTAGTAAAATTAATGGAGACTTATCTTTATCGATCACATTAACATCAATATGTACTGTTTCAGCAGTATACACGATACCTTTTTTTTTAAAAATTTTTTCTTTATTAACAACGAGAGATATTTCTTTTTTTAATTTTAATTATACGGAAATAGTAATAAAAATATTTTTAATTATAACTGTCCCTATACTAATTGGTATGATGTTAAAATATTATTTACCACTAATTAAAAAAATAGAAAAAAATTTAGATTATATATGTTTAATATTATTTTTTATTATAATTGCTTTAGCTGTATATTTGAGTGCTATTAATATTAAAAACCCAATTGAAAGTTTTACAGCTATATTAACTTTTATGTCAATTATTCTTTTTACGATTTTTATTGTGACAAAAATAACGCATACTTCTTTTGAGGTGACAAAAACAATTTTTGCGGAGGGTTTGTTACAAAATAATGTACTTGGATTTTTAATTGTTTATTCTTTGGGTGGTGGATATGCCAGTTTAATATCTATAATTGCAATATATGCTGTGTGCCAATACTTAATTTTTATGCTATTAATGTTTACATTATTAAAAAATAAATCCTCTACATAAATTTCTGAAAAAATTTCAAAATATAATTACTCAAATAGAAAATCACGTAGGCTATCTTACTCTTAATCGTCAAAGTGAAAATAATTCTTTAGACATTAATACCTCAGAAGAAATTTATGAAGCCTTAAAGAAATTCGAACTTGATCGTTCAATTAAAGTTGTTTTAATACGGGGTAACCAAAAAATTTTCTCTCCAGGTGCTGATATTAAAGAACTTAATGGGCTAGATTCTAGTTCAGCTAAAGCTAAGGGTCTTTTTAATTTTTTTGATAAAATTAGAGAAATAAAAATTCCAATAATAGCAGCAGTTGAAGGGTATGCTTTAGGAGGTGGTATGGAACTTGCTTTGATGTGTGATCTAATTATTGCATCAAAAGAATCAAAGTTTGCTCAACCTGAAATTAACTTAGGTTTAATACCAGGAGTTGGCGGCACTCAAAGATTAAAGCACTACCTTGGCAAGTATAATGCTAATTATCTTTGTCTGTCAGGTGAGATGATTTCGGGACAACGTGCTTATGAAATTGGTTTAGTAAGTGTTTTATTAGAAAAAAATAACTTTTTAAATGAGTCCAAGAAATTTGCCAAGAAAATAGCTGAAAAACCTAAATCAAGTCTGATTGAGATTAAAAAATTAATTTCAAATAATTTATCCCTTGAGCAAGGACTAGAAAAAGAAAGAGAGTCTTTTTATAGTTTACTAAATCATGAAAACGCTAAAATTGGCATTAAAGCTTTTCTAAATAAAATTAAGGCTGCCTGGAAAGATTGAAGTTAGTGAATTTTGAACTAATGAGAATTTCTAGGTATCCCTTTTTTTTTAGCAATATCAAGATAAATTCCTTTAGAATTAATGCAGGCACCATCTTCTAATTGACCAACAGTACTTCTAGCAATTTCTTGCCAAGGGGTTTGATTTTTTAGTTTTGGTGTTTTCTTTTTTTTTCTTCTTTTCTTAAACTCTGCACTCGAAATTAAAAGATCAACTTTTCTTTTATTTAAGTCTATTTTAATTTTATCTCCTGTTTTAACAATACCTAAGTCTCCCCCGACTGCGGACTCTGGTGAAATATTTAGAATAGATGGACTTTCAGAAGTTCCACTTTGCCTTCCATCACCTAATGTTGGTAAAGCATTAATACCTTTTTTTAATAACCGGTCTGGTGGTTGCATATTCACAACCTCTGCAGAGCCAGGGTAGCCGACTGGTCCGCAACCTCGAATTATTAAAATTGAATTTTCATCTATTCTTAGTTTGCTGCTGTTTATTCTGTGGTGATAATCTTCAGGACCTTCAAATACTACTGCTTTTGTGACAAAGACATTGGGGTTTTTAGCATCCGATAAATATCTTTCTCTAAATTCTTCACTAATAACTGAAGTTTTCATCACTGCTGAATTAAAAAAATTACTTCTCATAACAATAAAACCTGCATTTTCAACTATAGGGTTGTCAAATGACTTTATAACATCGGTGTCAGTGTTGGTTTTAATTTTTAAATTTTGACCTAAAGTTTTACCGCTGACAGTCATTAAAGATGTATGTAGTTTTTTTTTTTTTATTAGTTCTTTCATAACTGCTGGAATTCCTCCACCACGATAAAATTTTTCCATTAAATACTTGCCGGCTGGTTTACAGTTTACAAGCAGAGGTATGTTGTGACCTAATTTTTGCCAATCATTTAGGTCTATTTTTACACCCATATGTTTTGCAATTGCTGAAAGGTGTGGTGGGCAATTGCTTGAACCACCAATAGCACTAGCAACTACAATTGCGTTTTCAAAAGCTTTTTTGGTCATAATTTTTGATGGTGTCAAATCTTCGAAAACCATCTTAACAATTCTTTTTCCTGTTTCGAAAGAAATTTTTCCCCGCTCTTTATAAGGCGCAGGAATAGCTGCACAACCTGTTAAAGACATGCCCAATGCCTCGGCAACAGAATTCATGGAAGAGGCAGTGCCCATGGTATTACAATGACCAATGCTTGGAGCTGATGCGGCAACCATATCCATAAATTGATCATAATTTATTTTACCCTTTCCCAAAAGTTTTCTTGCATCCCAAATTACAGATCCTGATCCAACTAATTTTCCTTTATAATAACCATCTATCATTGGACCTCCTGACAAAACTATTGCTGGAATATTTACAGTAGCAGCAGCCATTAACGCCGCCGGAGTAGTTTTATCGCAGCCTGTGGTTAGGACCACACCATCGATTGGGTAGCCATACAAAACTTCTACGAGAGATAAATAGGATAAGTTTCTATCTAAACCTGCGGTTGGTCTTTTGCCTGTCTCTTGTATAGGATGAGTTGGAAATTCCATTGGGATACCACCTGCTTTCCTAATTCCATTTTTTATTTTTGCACTTAATTGTTGAAAATGTCGATTGCAGGGTGATAGGTCACTTCCCGATTGAGCAATTCCAATAATTGGCCTGCCTGATTGTAATTCATTTCTAGTTAATCCATAATTTAGATACTTCTCTAGATAAAGAGCTGTTAACCCAGGTTCTTTAGGATTATCAAACCATTGTTGACTTCTTAATTTTTTTTTGAATTTTTTTTTGGACATTAATCTATTAATTAAATTTAAACTTTAAATATTTATTAACTTTATAAATGGAATAATTGTATATTAAAAGGATGAAAAATCTAATTATAGAAGAACTTAAACAAAGTTTTTATAAGCTAAAAGTTAAATGAAAAAAATTTCATTTATTGGGATTGGTTTAATGGGCATGCCTATGGCTAAAAATTTGTTAAAAGCTGGCTATCCTTTAAAAGCTTACAATAGAACTTTATCAAAAGCTAAGGTCCTTGAGAAATATAATGCTAAAATAACAAGTTCTATCAAAGAAGCTGTGGGCGATTCAGATGTCGTAATTACTATGCTTTCAAATGATCAAGCTGTTGACGCAGTAATGAAAAGTGGTGAGTTTTTAAATAATATTAAATCTGGTGCTACAGTAATTGATATGAGTTCCATAAAACCAGAAACAGCAAAACTTCATGGTAAAAATTTAAAATTGAAAAATATTAATTATTTAGACGCACCAGTTTCAGGGGGAACAATTGGAGCAGAAGAAGCTACACTTGCTATTATGGTTGGTGGAGATAAAAATATATTTAACAATAACTTGGATGTTTTAAAAACAATGGGTAATGCAACTCTAGTTGGTCCTTTGGCAAGTGGACAAATTGCAAAATTAGCTAATCAAATTATTGTTGGTTTAACAATTGGAGCAGTAGCAGAAGCCGTGACCCTATGTGAAAAAGCTGGAGCAGACCCAATAAAAATGATCAGAGCACTAACAGGTGGTTGGGCAGATAGTAAAATCTTACAAACACATGGTCTAAGGATGATTAAAAAAGATTTTTCGCCTAAGGGTAAAACATCAACACAATTAAAAGATATGAACAATATTCTAGATTGTGCAAAAAACTCTAATCTGCATTTACCTATCTCGACTCTTGTTAAAGAAATGTATAATAACTTAGTTAATAATGAATGTGGTAATGATGATCACAGTTCACTATATAAAGAAATTAAAAGAATAAATAAAAAATGACTCAAAGACTTAAAGATAAAAACATCATTGTAACTGCAGCTGGGCAAGGAATAGGAAAAGCTACAGCTATTGCTTTTTCTAATGAGGGTGCCAATGTGTTTGCAACAGATATAAATGAGAATACTTTAAAAAGTTTAAAAGAAGAATTTCCGAAAATAGATGTTTTTAAATTAGACAGTTCTAACAAAAATGAAGTTGAAAATTATTGTTCACACATGAACAACATAGATGTTTTGTTTAATGCTGTAGGTTTTGTTCATCATGGAACAATTTTAGACTGTGAAGAAAAAGATTGGGATTTTTCTTTAAACGTCAATATTAAATCGATGTACTTAATGTGTAAAGCAATTATTCCAGGTATGCTTGAACAAAATCGAGGAAATATCATTAATGTTTCTTCAATAGCTTCGAGTATAAAAGGTTTGCCATCTAGATTTGTTTACGGAACAACAAAAGCAGCTGTAATAGGATTAACTAAATCAATAGCAGCAGATTTTGTTAAACAAAATATAAGATGTAATGCTATAGCTCCAGGAACGATACATACACCATCTTGGGAAGTAAGAGTAAACACCAGTAAAGACCCAGTTCAAGCAAAAAAAGATTTTATAGCAAGACAACCTATGGGTAGACTAGGGACTCCAGAAGAGGTGGCTTCAATCGCTGTATATTTAGCGAGTGATGATTCATTATTTGTTACGGGAAATACTTTTTCTGTTGATGGTGGAATGACTATTTAATTTTAAAAAGGAAATAGAATGAAATTATTAAGAGTTGGAGAAATTGGAAAAGAAAAACCAGCAGCTTTAGACAAAACAGGAAAAACAAGAGACTTGTCTCAACATATAGTTGATTTTAATCCATCAACACTAAATTTTGAAACTTTAGAAAAATTAAAGAAAGTAAATTTAGAATCTTTGCCAGAGGTCCCCTCTTCTGTACGCATTGGATCTTGTATTGCTAAACCAGGTAAATTTCTTGCAATCGGTTTAAATTATTCTGATCATGCTGCCGAGACAAACTCAGAAATTCCTAAAGAACCAATCATTTTTAATAAAGCTGTAAATTGTATGATTGGACCAAATGATAATATTGTTTTACCTAAACTTTCTAAAAAATTAGATTGGGAAATAGAAATTGCTTTTGTGGTTGGAAAAAATACAAAATATATTAGTGAAAAAGAAGCTACTAATTATATTTTGGGATATTGCATAGTAAATGACATTAGTGAACGTGAGTGGCAAAAAGAAAGGGGTGGTACCTGGGATAAAGGGAAGTCAGGGGATACTTTTGGGCCAACAGGCCCTTACTTAGTTACATCGGACGAAATTCAAAATGTACAAAAATTATCGATGTCTCTGGATATAGATGGCAAAAGAATGCAAACTGGAAATACAAATAAAATGATTTTTAATATAAACTTTGTTCTATCCTACATAAGTAATTTTATGTCACTACAACCGGGAGATATAGTTACTACTGGAACCCCTCCAGGCGTTGGTGATGGCATGAGTCCTAAACAATTCTTAAAGCCTGGAAATAAATTAAATTTAAAGATTGAACTTCTTGGTGAACAAAACTCTACTGTTATAACTGAATAAGTTTATTATTTAATTATATATTTTTTTTTATCTATATTCTCGATAGCATAAATATTTTGGCAATGTTTAGTTAGTTTTTTAAATACAAAAGTAGCTTCCCAATTTCTCTGTTTTTCAGTAACAATATTATTATAAAAATCTAGTCCTATTTTTTTTCTTTTTTTCATGAGAGGATATTTTTTTTTTACATAATATAAGTGTAGCATTCTAAATTCTTTAATATGTTCTGCCATATATATACAGATACTTTTTTTAGTTAACTTATTTTTAAATTTGCTTACATTTTTATTTATTTTTTTTTTATTTATTTTAATCATTAATAAATATACAAATAGAGCACCCAACTTAAATTCGATATTATTTCTATTAGATTTAGTTATTGTGCTATTATTAAGAGACAAAATTAACCTGTCTAAGTCTAATTTTGTTTTCTTATTTTTATTGGTTATCATAAATAGATACTTTTTAAGTAAGATTTTATCTTAACAATCAGTGATAAAAGGAATTTAATTACACCTAAGATTTAAATCTTTAAAATTTTTTTGTAAATTTTCTAGGAGAATTTTTTTTATCTCCATTAAATTTTTTTTTAAAACCATATGATTTTTTTGAAGTTCCATTTTTTTCACCAAATGAACTTCTGCTGTCATCTCGTCTTTTAAATCTTGATGATGGTCTGCTGTCACCATTCCTTCTATCATCTCTTTTTTCACCAAATGGACTTCT
>MDSY01105866.1_pt1 | contig 19018 bp, 18 predicted proteins | sample 811131 | NCBI WGS metagenome assembly MDSY01 (sample SAMN05326643, study PRJNA326480) | marine metagenome | isolation source: seawater | place: Atlantic Ocean: South West | collected 2010
AATTGTTCCTTCATTCATTGCATCTTCTAAATCTAACCATGCTTGCATTTGTTTAGCTTTAACTCTAGATAGGATTGTTGATCCGTATCCATCTTCTAATTTCTCAATTACTACTTTTACAAAATCTCCAACTTGCACCTCGGTATCACCCTTATCATCAAGAAATTCTTCTGTCTTAATTATACTTTCAGATTTAAGCCCAGCATTAATAATAATAAAATCACTCTCAACAGATATTACTTCTGCCGTGATAATTTCACCTTGACGCATTTCTTTTAGCGCCATACTTTCCTCAAATAATGCTGCAAAGCTTTCTGAGTCAGAAGCTTTTAATTTTTCTGTGATTGCCATTAATATATTTAACCTTAAACTTATAATCCCAACATGCGATGGGCTAATTAATAAAAATCAATGAATTTGACTCATTGATACGAAATTAAATGATGAATGTAAGTATTTTATCTACAGTTTGACCTATTGTGAGGTCATCTGTGTTTAAAACTTTTGCTTCATCAGCAATTTTTAATGGGGAAGCTTTTCTTTGCTTATCCCTTTTGTCCCTTGCTTCAATATCAGAAGTAAGGTCGTGAATATTAACATTGTTTCCTTTTAGTATCAACTGTTTATATCTTCTATTAGCCCTTTCATGAGGGCTAGCATCTAAATATACTTTGAGGTCAGCATTGGGGAAAACTACCGTAGTCATATCCCTACCTTCTGCAACTAACCCATTTCCATGGTAAAAACTTCTTTGAAGGTTTAGTATTGAATCTCTTAGTTTTGGGTACACTGCAATTTCTGATGAAAATTTACTTATTTCAGATGTTCTAATCTTATCTGTAATTACTTTGTTGTCGAGAAATATATCCTCATCTTCAAACCTCATATTAATTCTGCCAACCAGAGAAATTAATTTCTGCACTTCATCTGTAGAAATATTATTCATGATGGCATTTAGAGCTATTACTCGATAGATAGCTCCAGAATCTAAATAGTTTAAATTAAGTTTCTTACTTATTAACTTTGCAATAGTCCCTTTTCCAGAACCTGCTGGCCCATCTATTGCTATAAGAAAAGGTATTTTTTGTAAGGTCATGAGGTAACAGCTTCAAAATCTTTAAAAAAGTCAGGATAGGTTTTGTTAACGCACTTTGGATCAAGTATCGTTATTTCTTTATAAGCTAAGCTTATAAGTGAAAAGCACATCGCTATTCTGTGATCATTATAGGTATCTATTTCAACACCATTGATTATTTCTTTAGGAGGTTTTATTGTAATTGAGCTATCAGTACTTGATACACTAGCACCAAGTTTACTTAGTTCATTCTCCATTGCTTTTATTCTGTCTGTCTCTTTAACGCGCCAACTTTTAATATTAGTTAAAGTTGTTGTTCCACTCGAAAACATAGCTAGAATCGCTAGTGTCATCGCCGCATCCGGTATTTCTTTACAATCAATAGTCATACCCTTAAGTGTTTGATTGCTTGATACTTTTATAGATTTTTCAAGATACTCGACATTAGCTCCCATTAAAGATAAAACATCTAAGAACTTTAAATCACCTTGGATACTTAATTTATTAATACCCATAACTTCTATTGAACCACTTATTGCCCCAGCGGCAAAAAAATAAGATGCAGAAGAAGCGTCCCCCTCAACAAAAATTTCTTTAGGGCTTGTAAAGACTGCAGGTGTTTTAAGTTCAAAAATTCTACTATGGTCATCACCACGATTTATATGTTTGACGTATTTATCATAATAAATACCAAATTTTTCTAATAATTTTAGAGTTATATCTATGTAAGGTTCAGAAACAAGCCCGTGATCTACCTGTATGGTTAAATTTTCATTTGCTAAGGGCGCTGCAATTAGTAAAGCAGTTGCATACTGACTTGAAATATCTCCGTTTATATAAATAGTGCCATTTGGATTTCTCTCATTATTAATAGAAATTTTACTTTCACTGATTTTCAGAGGAGGGTAACCAACTTGATCTAAGTATTTAATGTCTGCTCCAATCGAAAGAAGTGCGTCGACCAAATCTTTGATAGGCCTTTCATGCATTCTTGGTATGCCTTTGAGTTCATATGAACCACCCAGGATAGCTAATACGGCAACAAGAGGCCTGAATGCAGTACCAGCATTACCTAAAAATAAATCTACATTTTTTTTAGGAAATTTATGCGAAATACCAATTACTTTAATATCTTTATCAATTTTTTGATAACTAACACCAAGAAGTTTAAGGGCGTTCAACATTTGCTGGGTATCATCAGAGTCAAGGTAATCTTTTACTAAAGTAGTACCCCTTGATAGAGCAGCCATTAATAATAATCTATTGGTAATACTTTTTGAGCCAGGGAGACTTATTGAGCCTTCAACAAAACTTGCCTTTTTTAGAGTTTTTTTATCCATTAGCTAGATTATTTCTCTGACCAGTTTTTTCTTGTTGCACTAGCATTTTTTAAATACTTTTCTAGCTTATCTCGGTCATTTAACTCTAGAATACTTTTTAGTTCATTAATCTCATTTTTAAATAAGTTTAAGTCATTTAGAATAGATTCTTTGTTAGCTAAGCATATATCACGCCACATTTCAGGGGAGCTAGCAGCAATTCTTGAGAAATCTCTAAAACCACTAGCAGCAAAATTTAATAAAACTTCTTTATTTTTTTTGTTATTTATTAAATTAACCAGATTAAAAGCGAGTATGTGTGGAAGATGACTGACCGTAGAAAATATTTTGTCATGCTCTTGTGGAGTCATAATTGTAATTTCTCCTCCCATTGTAGACCAAAACTGATCAATTCTTTCCTTCATAAAGTCTGGCGCATTAGCAGGTGGCGTAACAATGACATTTATACCTTCGAATAAATTTACTATTGCAGCACTAGGTCCGTGTTTTTCAGAACCAGCTATAGGATGAGATCCAATGAATTGGCTTGATTTTTCTTTGAGAGACTCTTTTGCACCATCTATTACATTTGACTTTGTACTTCCAACATCAGTAATAACTGTATTTGGTTTTAAATAAGGGTATATTTTTTTTAAAATTTCATGAATTGATGCAACAGGTGTTGCGATTACAATAAGGTCTGCATTAGCGATTTCATTTTCATGATTGATAGAAATACGGTCCAACATACCTGACTCCACAAATGGAGTTAGTGATGTGCCATCCTTTCTTTCAACGGCCACTACCTGATTAAATAACTTGGTCTGTTTAGACTTAAGTGCAATTGACCCACCAATTAGTCCTAAACCAAATATAAGAATATTTTTCATTCGAAATTATGTCTTTGTTAGATGCTGAAATTGTATCACGTTGGCTAGTTGGGCGACTCCTGCCAGACACCATTTATCATTAATTCATAAGGCTTAAAATTAATCTTATATTTCATCTTGTTACTGTCATTTATCCAATAACCAAGGTATAGATAATTTAAATTTTCATTTTTACAGAAATTTAACAGCCAGAGAATTGAATAGGTACCAAAACTTAGTCTAGAATCATTGCAGTCATAAAAGGTGTAGACAGCAGATATGCCATCTTTCAGTTGGTCTACTATGGTAACCATAAGCAGGTTTTCTTCAGATCTGAATTCAATTATTTTAGTGTCAACGTTGCTTTTTATTAAGAAATCATTGTAATCAGTAATATCATTATTAGTTTCCGTACTAATTCGGTGACGATTTTTTTGATAGTGCACGTATAAATTATAATGCTCCTCCTCAAATCTAAGCGGTAATATTTTAGCAGTAACATAAGAGTGTTTTTTAAGAGTGCGTTTTTGAGATTGACTTTTTTTAAATTCTTTGGCGCATATCCTAATAGGAATACAAGCACTACATTTATTGCACTGTGGCTTATAAACATACTGCCCACTTCTTCTAAATCCTTTTTGAATAAGGTCTGAATAAGTATCAGCATCAACTTTTTTGTAAGGAGTTGCTACCATCGATTGGGCTTCTTGATTATTAATATAACCACATGAGTACTTGGCAGTTACATAAAACTGTATCTTTTCTAAGATATTTTTATCAAGATAATTCATCGTTACTCGCTAAATCATAGTTGAATAATTATTTTACCCGATTTTTAATTTGATAGAATATATCTCATAATCATAATACTGTTATTATCTATTTCTATGAATTTTTCTAATTTTTTTATTATGGTTTCTAATTCTAAAAAAGTAATAGTTTATCTATTCTTAACCTTATTTATTTTTCCACTAACCGCCCAAGAGAATTCAATCTTTTGGAAGCTGACTTCACCTAATGGAACTGAAAGTTATTTATATGGGACTATTCATACGGATGATAATCGAGTTTCTGATATTGATAAAAGAATAATAGATGCTCTTAAATCAAGTCAAATTTTTTTAATGGAGACCATGGAGATATCAAATCCAAATTTACTATTAATGAGTAATATTGATTATTCATTATATTTTAATGAGTCTGACCTAAACAAAATTAAGTTGTTAGCAGATTTTCATACAATGTCATTTGAGAGAGTTCTAAAAATGAAACCCTGGTTATTGGCGGTTATTTTCGATTCACCTAGACCTATTACTCCATTTAACCTTGATAATCTTCTAAGGACTAAAGCAAGAGATTTAGGTGTAAAAATTAAGGGTCTTGAAACATCAGAAGAGCATTTTCAGGTGCTAGATAATTTTTCTGTTAAAGAGCAGGTAAATTTTCTTAAAAAAGTATTAGATAAATCATTAGAACAAAAAGAAAAAGATTATGAGAAGCTTATGGCCGCTTATTTATCCCAGGACTTAAGTAATATAATTGCTATCAATGAGCGCCTTACAAGTCAACTTGTTTCAAAAAGTATGTGGATTAAAGTAAAAGAAAAAATTTTAATAAATCGAAATAAGATTTTTTTTAATAGGGCACATGAGCTATCGGATAATAATCGGTTATTCATTGCCGTTGGAGCATCTCATCTTGGTGGGAGTAATGGATTACTAAAACAATTTGAACTGGCCGGCTACAAACTAAATGCCCTAAGGTAGAATTAGATTCATGGCTGATTTAATTATTCAATCTACTGAAAACCCTACTTTTAAATTTTTTCGAAGGCTTTATGCAAATAAGTCTTTTAGGAAAGAATTATCTCAATCACTTTTAGATGGGCCTCATTTAATAAAAACCTATATTGATAGTGGCGGAAAAATTCTTGAGCTCATAAAAGACGATTCAATTGAGTCTGATGAGACTAACTTAATAATGAATAATCATCCGAATGTAAAAATTCATATCATGCAACATTCTTTATTTAAAAAAATTTCTGAGCTTACCTCTGTGACGGGCTTAATAGCTCTTTTTAATATCCCATCTTCTATTCCTATAAAGCCTAACGGACTAAGCTTGCTTCTAGACAGAATTCAAGACCCTGGAAATGTAGGAGGCATTATAAGAACTGCCGCCGCAGTTGGAGTTAATTCGGTATTTTTATCTGAAGGGTGTAGTGATGTATGGTCACCAAAAACGCTTAGAGGGAGCCAAGGAGCGCATTTTTTTCTTTCATGTTACGAGCAGCAAAACCTTGAAAATTTAATAGGGTTATTTGAATTTCCTGTTTACGCTCTCAGTATAAATGGAGAGTCATTGTATAAAGTAAAATTACCTAAAAATGTAGCAATTATTTTGGGAAGTGAGGGTCAAGGGTTAAGTCGAAAACTTCTTGATAAATGTATTAAAAAAATTAATCTACCAATGACTCAAGGTGTTGAATCTTTAAATGTTGGCTCGGCTGCGAGTATTATTATGTATGAATATTATCGTCAATTTCAATTTTTCGTAAAGGCTTAATTAGACTTTTTGACCAGTACTTAGTGGCCTCATAAACAATTTCTTCAGTATTCATTGATTTTGAAAATCTCTCCATGGGTTGATTGAGAAACGATAAACATTTTAGCCAAATAGATACTTCGTTTCCTTTAATAGTAATTTCATTTCCAAAGCCTTTACTTATTTTTCTTTTAAATTTAGTAGCAACAGGTATATGACAAAATTTTGGGATATTAGAATTAAGTAATTGATGTAAATAAACTTGCCTAGAGATAGATTGAATTAGGTCAGCTCCTCTTACAATATTTGTAATCTTATCTAGATAGTTATCAACTACAACAGTAAACTGATAGGCAAATAAACCATCAGATCTTTTGATAATAAAATCTCCAATATCCTTGGATAAATTTTGCTTAACTAACCCTTGTATAAAGTCTTCAGTAACAACTAACTTATTCTTTACTTTTACTCGATGAGCAACGTGATCACTATACTTAATTTTTTTCCTCCGACAGGTGCCAGGATATATAAAACCATCAGCTCCTGTAATAGCCAATTTAAGGATATCGTTTCTCGAGCATTCACATGAGTAAGTCATTTTCATATTTTTAAGAAGATCTATCTGACTTTGGTAGTCTTTGATGCGGTGACTTTGATATATAACGGGACCTTCCCAATGAAGATGTAATTGTTCAAGGCTATTTAAGATTCTTATATCTGCCCCTTTTACAACTCTAGGTTGGTCAATATCATCAATTTTTAAAAGCCACCGCCCTCCATTAGATTTAGCATCGAGAAAACTTGCGATAGCAGTTACTATTGAGCCAAAGTGGAGAGGGCCTGAGGGAGTAGGTGCAAAACGTCCAATATACATATTTAATCTTTTTGGGGGTAAGGAGGAACAAGCCAATCTGTTAAAGATTTTCCAATTAATGTTAGCTGGCAAATAATCCTATCTTCTTCATTCGAGCTAACACTGAAATTATATGTTCGCTCAATAGATAGCCAACCATCTTTGTTTCTTACAAATGTAATTTTATTGCAGTAAATACTTTCATCTAAAAATTGAAGGTGAAATTTATTTGCTAAAAATTTTCCATGATAAATTGCAATTTCTCTTTTAGTGACTGTGTCCCACCAAAAAAATAAAATAAGGCTAACAAATAAAAGAAAAAAATAATCGAACATTATTTAATATAGTAAATCAATCTATCTCCTTATTGATATTTTTGCACCAAAATAATACGTAAATTTGCTTAATTTGCACTAATTTAGTCATTAACTAATTATTTGATGCAAATTATTATTTAATTACATTAAAATTATTTCAAATTTTTTTTTTGAAGGAAGCTAGAACTATGGAAAGTTTAAGTAATCAAAGTGATGTTCTATTTATTTTACTGGGAGCCATCATGGTTCTTGCAATGCATGCCGGTTTTGCATTTCTTGAGGTGGGAACTGTCAGGCAAAAAAACCAAGTTAATGCACTTGCCAAAATTATGGCAGACTTTTCTGTATCTACTATTGCTTATTTTTTTATTGGTTACAGCATTGCATATGGAATTGATTTTTATGGTGCAGCGTCAGTTTTAAGTGAAAAAAGTGCATATGAATTAGTTAAGTTCTTTTTTCTTTTGACATTTGCTGCTGCTATTCCGGCCATAATTTCGGGGGGGATAGCTGAAAGAGCTACCTTTAATCCTCAGTTAATAGCATCGTTTTTATTAGTAGGTTTTTTATATCCTTTATTCGAAGGTGCTATATGGAATGGTAATTATGGCTTCCAAGAATTTTTAACCAACCAATTCGGAGCGCCTTTTAGTGACTTTGCTGGATCAGTTGTAGTTCACGCGATGGGTGGTTGGATCGCTTTGACAGCAGTTTTAATATTAGGGGCCCGTCAAGGAAGGTATACGAAGCAGGGTAAATTAATTGCCTTTCCTCCATCTAGTATTCCTTTTTTAGCCTTGGGTTCATGGATTTTAACAGTTGGTTGGTTTGGTTTTAATGTAATGTCTGCTCAAACCCTTGAAGGATTAACTGGACTTGTAGCTGTTAATTCTCTTATGGCTATGGTTGGAGGTACGCTTGCTGCATTAGTTGTTGGAAAAAATGATCCTGGATTTTTATATAATGGACCTCTTGCTGGGTTAGTAGCCGTTTGTGCAGGGTCTAATTTATTTCATCCTTTAGGAGCTTTATCTGTTGGCTTAGTAGCAGGTGCATTGTTTGTGTGGACATTCTCACTTACTCAAAATAAATGGAAGATTGATGATGTATTAGGTGTTTGGCCATTGCATGGAATATGTGGCGCTTGGGGAGGGATAGCAGCTGGAATTTTTGGGTTAGAGATGCTTGGAGGCCTTGGTGGGGTAACATTTATGTCTCAACTAATAGGAACTTTAGTAGGTATTTCAGTGGCACTTAGTGGGGGGTTCATTATCTATAGTGTTGTACATAAATTTTTTAATATTAGATTAAGTCAAGAAGAGGAGTTTAATGGCGCTGATATATCAATCCATAAAATCCACTCAGTTTCTTCAGACTAAATAAATCATCCTGCAATTTTGCCATGCTAAAATCATAGCATGGCAAAAATTCATCTTATTATTCCTGCAGCAGGAAAAGGTTCTAGAGCTGGGAGTCCGTTACCTAAGCAATTTTCAAGTATAGGTAGCAAGACGATAATTGAGTGGATAGAGTTTATTTTTTCTAATGTATCTTCTGTTAGTTCTATTTCAATAGCGGTAAACCCTAACGAACATTATATTGAAAATATTGCCCCCAGGTTTTCTGCTAAAACGACAGTTTATAAATCAGGTGGAGATACACGCTCAGAAACTGTATTAAATACTTTAAATGATATTAAAAAAAATGTTGATTCTAATGATTGGGTTATGGTTCATGATGCTGCTCGATTAGGCATTAATGAATCAATGATCAATAAATTTATCTCAGAAATAGATGGTCATAAAGTTGGTGGCATTATGGCCATTCCAGTTTCGGATACAGTTAAGCGCGTAGATAAGTTAGGCATAATTATCGGCACTGAAAATCGTAATGAGATTTGGTTGGCGCAAACACCACAAATGTTTCGATATAAAATTCTAAAAAAGGCTATTGAACAATTTAAAGGCTCTCCAACAGATGAATGCGAGGCAGTAGAATTATTGGGATTAAAACCTAAAATATTTCCAGGCAATACCAGTAACTTTAAAGTTACTTACCCAGAAGATATGGAGCATATCAAAGCAATATTTCATCCAGATAGTGAAGGAGAAACAAATGATTAGAGTAGGGCAGGGTTTTGATGTTCACAAATTTGTTACTGGACGCCCCTGTATAATTGGGGGGGTAATTATCGATCATCCATATGGATTAGAAGGACATTCGGATGCAGATGTTTTGATTCATGCTATTAGTGACGCTATTTTAGGGGCTGCAGGGTTAGGAGATATTGGCCATCACTTTCCTGATAATAATCCAAAATTCAAAGATATGAGTTCTCGAGATATTTTAAGGGTTGTAGTTGGTTTGATTCGAGATGAAGGCTACAAGATTAATAATATTGATGCTACTGTAATTTGCGAGCTTCCAAAAATTTCCCCTTACACTAAAGAGATGATTCGAAATATTGCTAAAGATTGTTTGTGTGGACAAACGCAAATTAATATCAAAGCAACAACAACAGAAAGCCTTGGTTTTACAGGGCGCTCAGAAGGTATAGCGGCCCAAGCAATTTGTGCTATTCAAGTTTTGTAATTTAATACTCTTTAAGTAATACTATTACAGCACCACTTCCACCATCATGTCTTGGTGCTTCAGAGTAGGCAATTACTTCATCTTTTTGCATAAGCCAATTCCTAACCTTTTTTTTAAGGATAGGCTCTTTATTTTTTGAGCCATAGCCCTTACCATGTATTATCCTAATGCATCTTATTTTTTTCTTTTTGCACTCTTGAATATAATCGACTATATAATCTTTCGCCTCTTTTGAAACCATTCCATGAAGGTCAATAGAGCCTTGTATTATCCAGTAACCTCTTTTTAGTTTTTTGATGATATCTGGAGAGTGGCCATTACGCAGGTAAGATGAATCCTCATCTAATTCGACTTCACTAGCTATATATTCATCACTTAGTGATTCAATGAGTGCATTTCTTTCATCTTCGATAAGTTTATTTGCAATAGGTCTTGGTTTCGGCTTTTTTATTACTGTATCAATTAATTTCGACTTAATTTTTAAAGGTTTAACATCTTTTACTTCTTCCCAAAATAGGTCGTCATCTTTAGCCATTATGTTGTTAAATATCGTTCAGCATCAAGTGCTGCCATACATCCAGTTCCTGCGCTTGTAACAGCTTGACGATAGATAAAATCTTGAACGTCCCCTGCAGCAAATACTCCTTTAATACTGGTTGCAGTGAAGTTACCTTGTCTGCCGTATTGGGTAATAATGTAACCATTTTCCATATCTAGCTGACCTTCGAAAATATCTGTATTTGGTTTGTGACCAATTGCGATAAATACTCCATGCAAATCAATCAACTTTATTATTCCAGACTCGGTTGATTTGATTTTGATGCCCGTAACACCAGAATCATTGCCAACAACCTCATCTAATTCTTGGAAGAGCTCTAGCATTATCTTCCCTTCTTTAACTAACTCATGAATCTTATCCATCATAATTGCTTCCGCTCTGAACTTATCTCGACGATGAATTAATGTAACTTTACTAGCAATATTAGATAGATAGAGAGCTTCTTCAATTGCTGTATTGCCACCACCAATAACTGCAACTTCTTGATTCTTGTAAAAGAAACCATCACATGTTGCACAAGCTGAAACACCTTTACCTAAAAAAGAAGTTTCACTTTCTAATCCTAGATATTTAGCAGAAGCACCTGTCGAAATAATTAGTGCATCACAAGTGTATTCGCCATTATCACCAATTAGTCGAAAAGGCTTTTCCTTAAGATGGCATGTGTGAATTTGATCAAAAACGATCTCAGTGTTAAATCGACGTGCATGTTTTTCAAATCGACTCATTAATTCAGGGCCCATTACGCCATCTGCATCAGCTGGCCAATTATCAACCTCAGTAGTTGTCATTAGTTGACCGCCTTGAGCTACACCAGTAATTAATAAAGGTTTTAAATTAGCTCTAGCTGCATATACAGCAGCTGAGTAGCCTGCAGGACCTGAGCCAAGAATAATTAAGGGTGAATGTTTTTTCATAATAGATTTATCTCGATTTCTTATTTAAATTTAATTTATAATCTTAGTGGACTAAGGTTAATGAATCAAACAAATTAATAATAAATAACCTTATTTTTATTTTTCTGATTCATAAGTTAGTACGTAGAATTTAGAAGACATACTGATATAATTTTAATATAAAAATTTAATGCGAGTAATCAATATTGTTATCTAGTAAAAAATCAAAAAAAATTATAAGAAGAAATCTTGTAAGTCAGAATTCACCACGTATTTTAGCTAATAGAATTATTCGTGAGGCCTCATGGTTTGTTCTGTTATTTATTGGTCTGTATATGACATTAGCTTTAGCTACATTTAATCCTTCAGATCAATCTTGGTCTAATGCAGTAAATGTTGATCTTACAGTAACAAATCTAGGGGGGATTTTTGGCGCATACTTTTCAGATTTTTCTTTATATATATTTGGAATGTCATCATGGTGGTTAGTATTTTTAAGTGTTTACAGTATTTTTCTAATTTATCCACGTATAGAAAATGAGGATCATAAAACTAAACATATCTTACTTGTGCATTACTTAGGTTTTTTTCTTCTAATTACATCTTCTTCTGCATTTGAGGCAGGACATATTGTAAATCTAGATGTTACCCTTCCTTCGGAACAAGGAGGTATGTTAGGTTTTCTAGTAAATGAATTATTAAGGCAATCAATTGGATATATAGGATCATTAATTTTTCTCATTATTAGCTTTGCTATTGGCTTTAGTTTATTTACTGGTTGGTCATGGATAAATATGGCTGAAGGAGTAGGTAATTTTATTTTTAATCTTGGTAGATTAATCTATGAAAAATTTTATGATTGGCTAGATAGAAGAGAAGGAAAAAAATTCGAGCAGCAACGAAGCGTATTTATTGATGAGGAAAGAAAAAAGTTAGAAAGTCGCACCCCTGTTGCCATCATTGAATCAAAAACATTAATCAAAGAAAGTGCTAGGGTTGTTAAAGAAAAACAAAAAAATCTTTTTAGTGACAATAGCGTCGAACTACCCCCGCTTCATCTTTTAGATCAACCTCCAAAACAATCAGAGGTTCAATCCCCAGAGACAATTGAATTTATATCTCGTCTTATTGAAAAGAAATTATTAGATTTTGGAATCGAGGCTAAAGTAATCTCAGCTCAACCTGGGCCAGTTATAACGCGCTATGAATTTGAGCCAGCGCCTGGTGTTAAAGGTAGCCAGGTAATCAATTTAGCAAGAGATCTTGCGAGAGCTTTATCAGTTATAAGTGTGAGAGTTGTTGAAACAATTCCTGGAAAAACTTGTATGGGTTTGGAGATTCCGAATCCTAACAGGCAAGTTGTGTACTTATCAGAAATTATGAGCTCAAAAATATTTGCTGATAATAGCGCATTACTTACAGTTGCTTTAGGCAAAGATATTTCAGGTAAGGCTGAGGTAGCTGATATTGCAAGAATGCCACATCTTTTAATTGCTGGAACAACAGGCTCAGGTAAATCAGTAGCAATTAATGCACTAGTTTTAAGTTTGCTTTACAAAGCAAATGCCAGTGAAGTAAAAATGATTCTTATTGATCCCAAGATGCTTGAACTCTCTGTTTACGAGGGTATTCCCCATTTACTTTCACCGGTTGTTACAGATATGAGGCAGGCAGGCCATGCACTGAACTGGTGTGTTGCAGAAATGGAAAGACGATATAAGTTAATGTCTACATTTGGGGTGAGAAATTTAGCTGGATTCAATGAAAAACTCAAAAAATCTATAGAGCAGAATAAGCCACTAACGAACCCGTTCTCTCTTAATCCTGAAAACCCAGAACCGCTTGAAGATCTTCCACAAATTGTCATCGTAATTGATGAGCTAGCCGATTTAATGATGGTAATGGGGAAAAAAATAGAAGAGCTTATTGCAAGACTTGCTCAGAAAGCAAGGGCATCAGGTATTCATTTAGTGCTAGCTACGCAAAGACCTTCTGTAGATGTAATAACAGGACTAATAAAAGCAAATATCCCAGCAAGAGTTGCATTTCAGGTTTCAAGTAAAATTGATTCACGAACCATTCTTGACCAAATGGGAGCTGAAACGTTACTAGGTAAAGGTGATATGCTTTACATGCCCCCTGGAAGTGGTTATCCAGTAAGGATCCACGGTGCTTTTGTATCAGATCAAGAAGTTCATAAAGTTGTAGATTTTCTTAAGACAAAAGGCGAACCCACCTATCTTGAAGAAATTTTAAATCCTAATGAAGGAGATACATCTTTTTCTGGGGATGAATCGAATAGTTCTGGAGAGAAAGATCCTCTTTATGATGAGGCTGTTGCAATTGTATTAAAGACTCGAAAGGCCTCAATATCTTACGTGCAAAGGCATCTAAGAATTGGTTATAATCGAGCGGCCAGAATTATTGAGGATATGGAAAAATCCGGGATAGTTACACCAATGCAGAGCAATGGTAATCGAGAGATCGTAGCACCAAACAATAATGATTAAGTATTTACTTCTTGCATTAATCGTATCCAGCATTAACGCAAAAGAACTAAATGTTTATCCAAAGCTTATTGGAAAAATGAATTCTGCCCAAGGTAATTTTAGTCAAAAAGTTATAGATAAAAATGGTACGTTGGTTCAAGAAGATTCGGGTATATTTTCATTCAAAAAGCCTAATTTTTTTAGATGGATATATCAAAAGCCTTTTGAAAGTCAAATCGTTTCAGATGGAGAACTTCTTTACCTTTACGATCCTGATCTTAAGCAAGTTGTTATAAGCTCATTAAAGAAATTAGGCGGTATAAGTCCTGCTATGCTTCTTGTCAGTGGAGATATTTCTAATTCATTTGAGCTTAGTTATCTGGAAAATATTGAATCAAAAAATTGGTTTGAAGCTGTACCTAAAGATAAGTCTCGCACTACATTTAAGAGTGTACTAATAAATTTTGAGGCTGAAAAAATTAATGAAATGAGAGTGATAGATAACTTTGATCGAACAACTATTATTGTCTTTAGTAGTCTTGTAGTTAATAATAAAATTGACGATGAATATTTTTTATTTAATACCCCAGAAAATGTGGATGTAATTAAAAATTAATAGATGCAAAAAACTAGCGCTCCTCTTGCCGAAGAATTAAGACCAAAAAAATTAGATGAAATTATTGGTCAACTTGATATATTAGGAGAAGGCCAATCTCTTAAAGTGGCTATTGAATCGAATAAATTACCATCAATTATTCTATGGGGACCACCAGGTGTAGGTAAAACTACAATAGCAAGAGTAATTGCAAATACTATTGAATCAGAATTTATTTCAATATCTGCAGTTTTATCTGGAGTAAAGGAAATTAGAGAGGCAATAGAAAGAGCCAAATTTGAAATAGAGCAACATAATAGAAAGACTATTTTATTTGTTGATGAAGTTCATCGTTTTAACAAAAGCCAACAAGATGCATTCCTTCCTCATATTGAATCTGGACTAATTACTTTTATTGGCGCAACAACCGAAAATCCATCATTTGAAGTAAATTCTGCATTACTTAGTCGGTGTCAGGTTTATGTTCTTAAGTCCTTAGTTGATGAGGATCTATTAGAAATTTTAAATAAAGCATTTATTCATAATGAGATTAAAGCTGATGATACAGCTAAAGGGCTAATGATTTCTTATGCCAATGGAGATGCAAGGCGCCTGCTTAATTTAGCTGAGATGGTTATAAATTCAAGTGACTCAACCAAAACGATTGTTAAAAAAGTACTAATAGAGAAATTAATTTCAGATAAGACTAGAAGGTTTGATAAAGGGGGAGAGCAATTTTACGACCAAATATCAGCTTTTCATAAGTCGGTAAGAGGTTCTGATCCAAATGCATCAATTTACTGGTTAATTAAGATGATCGATGGAGGTGCAGATCCACTTTATCTTGCCAGAAGAATTGTTAGAATCGCAATTGAAGATATTGGCCTTGCCGACCCAAGAGCTCAGTCAATTGCTTTAGAGGCTTACCAGATATATGAAAGGTTGGGTTTTCCAGAAGGGGAGCTTGCCTTATGTAATGCAACTATTTATCTAGCAATGGCTGCAAAAAGCAATGCATCATATGAAGCATACAACCAGGTTAAATCTTTTGTAGGAGGGCAGAGACACTATGATGTGCCCATTCATCTGAGAAATGCCCCAACAAAATTAATGTCAGATTTAGATTTCGGAAAAAATTATCGATATGCTCATAATGAGCCTGAAGGATACGCTGCCGAAGAAAATTATTTTCCTGAGGGCTTAGACGCTGTAGAATTTTATAAGCCAACAGATCGGGGCCTAGAAAAAAAGATTCTAGAAAAAATCGAGTATCTTAGAAGTCTTGATAAAAAACATAACGAAAAGAACCGGAAAAAAAATGATTAATATTAATGCACTCAGAGATCAAACAGAGCAGGTAAAGTTAGCATTAAAAAAGCGTGGCTACACGCTTAATGCTGAAAAATTTGAAAAGTTAGAGCAGCAACGAAAATCTATACAGGTTAAAGCACAGGAATTACAGGAACAAAGAAACCAAGTTTCAAAAAAAATAGGATTAGAAAAGTCAATAGGGAATAATGTGGATGAATTGATGAAGCAAGTCAATTCGACTGCCGAATCTTTAAAATCGTATGAGGAGCAACTCGAAAAAATTCAAAGTGATTTACAGGTTCTTTTATTAGACATTCCCAATATTCCTCACTCGACGGTACCAGAAGGTAAAAATGAAAATGACAACCTTGTTGTGAGAGAGTTTGGGTCTATTAAATCATTTAATTTTACACCAAAAGACCATGTGGATATTGGAGTATTACATGGTTTAGATTTTGATTTAGGAGCAAAACTATCTGGAGCTAGATTTGTTGTAATGAGAAAAGATATAGCTAGACTCCATCGGGCAATAGGTCAAATGATGCTTGATACTCAGGTTAATGATAATGGTTATGAGGAATGCTATACACCTTATTTGGTTAATGAGGACTCTTTAATAGGCACAGGCCAGCTCCCAAAATTCTCGGAAGATTTATTTATTACTAAAAAAGGTAATAATGATGAGAGCTTGTATTTAATACCAACAGGCGAGGTTACATTAACTAATTTTGTGCGCGATGTAATCCTGAAAAATGAGGAGCTACCATTAAAACTTACAGCATTAACCCCATGCTTTAGGTCTGAGGCTGGCTCATATGGAAAGGATACTAGAGGAATGATTAGGCAACATCAGTTTGATAAGGTTGAGATGGTACAAATTACCCACCCAGATAAAAGTTATCAAGCTTTAGATGAAATGGTTTCGCATGCAGAAAATATACTTAAAAAACTCGATTTACCATACAGGGTAGTATCTTTATGTTCAGGTGATATAGGATTTGGGGCTGCAAAAACTTTTGATATTGAAGTCTGGGTTCCTTCACAAGAATGCTACCGAGAGATATCCTCAGTCTCAAATTGTGAGGATTTTCAAGCTCGAAGATTAAAAGCAAGGTTTAAAGATGTTGATGGAAAAAATAAATTAATACATACATTAAATGGGTCTGGTCTTGCTGTTGGAAGGGCGCTGGTTGCTGTAATTGAGAACAATCAATTAGAAAATGGAGATATTGAAGTCCCAAATGTGCTTTTACCTTATATGGGCGGACTAAAAATAATTCGCGTTAAATAAATTAATAGGTAATTTGACTAATATTCCCTTGGTCTGCAATTAGTGCGGTAATAGGTAGATCATAAAAGATACCATGCTCAAATACTCCAGGTACTTCAGATATAGCCTTTGAAATTATGCGAATATCATCATATTCAATGTGGCAATCTAAAACAAAGTTCCCGTAAGAGGTAATTGCGTATGCATCACCTGCGGTATTTTTCCTTAAAACACATGTTTTGGACATTTTTTCGATAATATTTTTTGTTATTTTCCATGCAATTGGCGTAATTTCAATGGGAATTGGAAACTTTTCACCGATTTTAGCAACAATTTTTGATTTATCAGCTATGACGATAAATTTTGAACATGAAGAGGCTAAAAGTTTTTCTTTAATTAAGTCATAACCTCTTCCTTTAAGAAGTACTAGGTCATTTGTTATCTCGTCTGCGCCATCCACATAAAGATCAATTTTTTTAACCTGATCAATTGATATATATTTTATACCTGCCTGATTAGCTCGTTCTTGACTTACTGTTGAACTTGCAACAACATTTATTGATAGATTTTCTAATTTTATTTTATTTGCCAATCCATCAATAAAGAAATTGGCTGTAGAGCCTGTTCCAAGGCCAATAGTCATATTATCTTCTATATAATTCAATGCTGCGTGTGCAACTAATTCTTTATCATTCATGACATAAATCCTATTAGTTAGAAATTGTTGTTTATAATGCTACGATTAATAAAGATAGTAATGCATGACTACATCAATAGTAAATAACATTTCATCAAAAGAACTTTTTCTTGAGTCAAGATTGCCTCTTAGTATTGCTATTGGTAAATTTTTTGTCAAATTTTTAAAGAATGACAAACGCTCTTTAAATATTATTACATCAAGTGTATTTGAGGCAATTAAACTCAAAGAAGAAATTTCTTGGTTTTATCCAGATCTTAATATCAACCTACTACCTGACTGGGAAACATTGCCTTTTGATCAAATATCTCCACATCCAGATTTAACGTCTGAACGTCTTTTAACTCTTTATCAGATGACTCAAAAAGAATTCGACATAAATTTGTTGCCAATATCAACAGTCTTACATCGAATGCCACCGCGCTCATACATTGAGCAATATAGTTTTCAGTTTAAAAAAGGCGATACCTTAGATATTAGCTCTTTTAAGGATCGATTAATCGCAAATGGCTACTTATATGTAGATAAGGTTATAAATCCTGGTGAGTACGCCATGCGTGGTGGAATTATTGACTTATTCCCAATGGGGTCAATTGTGCCTTACCGTATTGATTTTTTTGACAATGAAATTGACTCAATAAGAACATTTGATGCTGATACTCAAAGAAGTCTATATCCAGTTAATGAAATTAAACTTTTACCTGCTAAGGAATGCCCACTTGATGATAGTGGTATTACTGCATTCAGACAGAATTATAGAGAGAAATTTGAAGGTGATCCCTCTAGATCAAAAATTTATAAGGCAATTAGCAAAGGAATTCCATTTGCCGGTATGGAATGGTATTTACCTTTATTTTATGAAACAACAAATACCATTTTTGATTACCTCGACTCAAAAGATATAACCTTTAAGTCTATTAATTTAGCTGCTTCTGCTCAAAATTATTGGGATGAAACAGAAGGTAGATTCAAGTTATATGCTTATGATACTGATCGACCAATCTTAAGTCCAGAAGACTTACTTTTAAGGCCTGATAATTTTTTTAAATCTCTTAATGGCTATCCTGAGCTTAAGAGGAAGAGTAATGAATTGCTAGAAACTTTGCCGGATCTAAGTATTGATCGAACAAAAGATTTCCCTTTATTTAAACTAAAGAATTATCAAGATCAGAAAAATAAAAAGGTACTAATATGTGCTGAGGGACTTGGTAGAAGAGAGAGTTTGTCCGACCTTCTCAGTCAATCCGAGATAACCTACAAATCAATAGATACATGGGAACATTTTCTGCTAGAACCAAATCAAGTTAGCCTTATTGTGAGTCCATTACATAATGGATTTGTCTCTGATGAATTTATAGTGATAACTGAAGCTGAGCTATTTCCAAATTTTATAAAGCAATCCAAGCGCTCAACAAGAGATAAAAATTTCAATAGTGAAGTAATTGTAAAGGATCTCACAGAATTAAATATAGATGATCCAGTAGTACACGAACATCATGGTGTTGGTCGCTACAAAGGGTTGGTCGATCTTAATCTTGGTGATGGCGTTACTGAATTTCTTCAGCTCCACTATGCTAATGAAGATAAGCTTTATGTGCCCGTTTCTCAGTTACATTCAATCTCGAGGTATTC
>MDSY01020593.1_pt1 | contig 19010 bp, 25 predicted proteins | sample 811131 | NCBI WGS metagenome assembly MDSY01 (sample SAMN05326643, study PRJNA326480) | marine metagenome | isolation source: seawater | place: Atlantic Ocean: South West | collected 2010
AATACTCGCCCTGTATAATCTTGTACAGCGATTGCTGCGCTCGTTATTATCTCTGATATTGTAGTGTCTTCGTCGCTGTGATCCACGCGCAAAAATTCCTTCATATCTGCGAGAGATACGATATTAGTTCCTGTTGGGTTATCTGCTACTGTAAACTTCATATCTGAGTATTATACAAAAAGAGGGGACGAGCGTCAACTCGCCCCCCGTTCCTGTTATTGTTTAACTTATTACGCTGGGTCAACGTTTGCCACAGCTGCTAAGCTTTTAAAAGCTCCAGCTTGTCTAACATCACAATCATAAAACTTATTCATGTGCAGATTCACCTGACCATTGCCAGCAGATGAATATGGATCAACTAATAAATCAAGGCCACCAAAGTACGCCAAAATTAAACCAGCAGCCCAATCTCCAAAAATAACCTGACCTTCACCTGCAGCGGAGTCGAGTAAGTTTGGTGTTCCATAAGCTGGGAAGCCGTCAAAACTTTGACCGTTCCAGAAAGCATCCACAGATTGAACTGCTGCCATGCTTCGTGAAGCCTTCCATGCGCTCGGACTCATCACCCATTTGCCGTTAGAGATATTACCTCCAGCTGCTAATACTGCAGATTCTAAAGAGAAGAAATCTGGACCAGTCACAGCTGCTGTTAATGTTGTAGCAGTTCCTAGAGCCTTAACAAGTGCAGCCTTATCAATCACCTCATTAATACCAGCAGCGAGCTCACGTGCGATTAATGTATCAACTTGTGATCCTCCTTGCTGTATAAGCATTTTAGAAAACTTCGATGTATTCGATACTCTAGTAGGAGTTAGTGTTAACTCATCGAGAGCTAGCCCTGATGCAGCATCTAATCCGACTTCGTTATCTGGAGTATCTGGTTCTGCTGCTCCAGCTTTAGTTGAAACGCGAGGGAACTTCAAGTTACCAGTCGCTCCGTTAATTGTTGTCGCTCCGAGCGTTTCAATTAATGTTGGAGCTCTAAGAGCCTCGATTACTCCTGGTACATTTGTAGCTACGAATCCGTTTCCGTCTCCTGTAGTTTGAAAATCGTCTGGACCTCCAGCGCGAAACAAAGCCGCCTCTGGAATACCAATCTGTCCACTCATCTGAATGCCTCTCGACTGCATCTCAGAGCGTGCCTCTTGAGCCCATTCTGCTTCTGCACCCTCGAGCCCTTTACCATGAGAAACCGCTTGTACAGCTCTCGAGAGAGAGAATGAGCGGTTAACTTTGTCTAGCTCTTTTGTCTCAGATACTGAGCTTCCAGCGAAATGTGCTTGGCGTGCTATCATATCTTCATGAGCTTTACGACGCTTGATCTTGTTATCAAGACGTACATTTTCGCTCTCTAGGTAGTCAGCTCTCGCCTCCTCCTCGTTTGTCATTTCACGACCTTCGCTGTCAGCTGAAGCCATTAAAGACACGTGCTCCTCGTAGTTTTTACTACGTAGAGACTTCATCTCATTTAAATCCATTTTTTTACTTTTTATTTTTTTAACTGTAACACATTTATCATCTTCGCTGTTTTTCACTTCAGCTGTTCTAATTTCTTTGGGCTCCTCCTCTTTTCGTGCAGCCACTGTCGCACTTTTGTACGCTGGATATGTCACTGGCGAAACGTCCAATAACTTAGCCACTTTCTCAACTTTCCGCGTGCTCCTGTCTTCGCTCCAGCTCTGATCTTCAATCGTAAACGCAAACGAAGATTGCGAGATATCACCTCTTTTAATACTTGTATAAAGGTCTTTTGCATATTGTTGCTCTCCCAGTTTTACTCTGTACTTCAATCCATGCTCATCTGTTGATAGCTCAAGTGTACCAGCTGAACTCCTCCCTAAAATAAGAGAAGGATCGTGATTGATTAAAGCGCGAACATCGTCATTAAGTACATCATCGAATGCACCTGGAGAGATGCTCTCTCTGAATACTCCCAAATCTGTCTCGCTGTTGTAAAGAGCTGCATAACCTTCAATTATCATCTCTCCGTCTTCCTCTCGTACCTCGAGAGTGCTGTCATATTTTGAGTAGTGAGCTGCTGTTAATAGCTCGTCTCTTTTCTCATCATCCATCTTCATTGCTTTTTGAGATTGACTCGCTGTAGGCTTGTAGTTTATCGAGTGCAATCTGGTTTACCTGGACACAGTGAACATCTCCTCCAGTTACGGGGTTGAGCTGCTCCTCCTGTCTCACTTCGTTTATACTTAAAACTCCATTCTGTAGCATCTGAGTAAAGTAATTCGCACGAGCTGCACTATCTCCTCTTTGTAAATCGGAGAGCTTAAACTTGCTGAAAATTACATCTCTGTCAAATGAAGGAATTAACTTTCTGTCAATCTCTTGTTCTATTCTTTGCGTCCAGGGCACGATAGTATGTCGAGCAAACATGAGATTCTGCTGCTCTACGTTATTGTATGTCGTTTGAGAAGGGAGCTGGACCAATGCTGTCGGCACGTTGAAAATTCTGCATATCTCTTCAGCCTGAAAAGCGCGAGTCTGAATGAACTGCGCTTCGTCTGGAGATATTGAAATCCTCTGATATTTAAAGCCGAAAGGCATTAATTTAGTACCAGCTTGAGCTGCTCCATTATTCCAAGAGCCCTGGATAACATCCATCTGCTCTTTTTTAAGTGGTTGCTCTGAAGAGAGTACACCAGTCATTTGTCCTGACTGACCGAAGTACTCAGCTCCAAAATCTTGAGCACTTTTCGCTAGACCTAAATTCTCTCTATGTAATCGAATCGGGCTCATACGCTGGAGGTTGCATATCTCAAGCATATTCTCAGGACGTACTATCCCAACATCCTTAATGCTATAAACTCTCTCTCCTTTTACATTGCGAAGGTCTACATCTGAATAGTGGACCGGGATTAACTGTGTCGCGTGCCCTCTATCGTCTCTCTCGATTATTGCATAACCTACGCCATAAATAACAGCACTCGCTGTAATAGACTCCCAGAACTCATAAGCTGTTTGGTGATTGTTTGGTTTAGTTTTTACCAGGTTGTAAGCTGGATGCACATTCGCCTGTACGATATTGCGTCCCTCACGCTCATAAACCTCTAAACCAAGAGAGGCAATCGTTGAGGATATCTTATACACACAGGCATAAACTGTGCTTATCGCCATCGCGCTACTTTCGTTAATTGTAGCTCCCGATTTTGTCATCGGATAGAGCCCCATTTCAGAAGCGATTGTATTTGGATCGAAAGGTCCAACTCTACGAAATAACGCCTTTATTCTGTCTCTAAATGTGCTCATTCGCGCGGAGTATACGACAAATAATCGGTAAAGTCAAGCTTTATAGAGAGAATATCTCCAATAAGTATTCATCATCACCTTCGATTGTGTTCTGTACATAGCTATTCATAGCGATGATAGACGCTATAACTCCATCAACTTTCTTGTTTTCTTTCTGTTCTTTGGTCACTCGCTTGTTCTCGTTTACGTCTGTGTAGATTACAGCGCATCCCATTTGCCATCTTAGGCACTTATTGCCTCCGTGGATGATATTACCTCGCATAACTTCCATTTCAAATTCCTTTGTCGGTCCATTCATGCTCGTTATATTCTGAGCCATAGGAACCATAACAATATCATCTTCGACAAGCTCTGCTACGATGTATGTACTAAATCGAGGATCAAAACCAATTTCGCGAACGTCATATTTTGCGCATTGGTCCAGGATGTACTGCTTAACGACTCTGTAATCTGTGACATTACCAGGAGAGATTGTTATATCTCCGTCTCTCTGATACTGCAAATAGTCGATTCCAGCAGCTAATTTCTTGCTGTGAGCCTTTTCAGCGTTTACGAACTGGTGCACAAGGAGATAGAAGCACTTATTCTCGTCATCTCGAAAGATGAGAGCAAACGCTGTTAAATCTTGTGTACTCGCTAAATCGAGCCCCCCGTAAGCTGGTAAGCTCGCTAATCTGTCATATGGAATGTCTTTTGCGCCCTTCATAAATATCTCATCGGGAATCCACGCACTCTCTGAGCTGGTCCAAATGTTGAGATGTAAGCGCATAAAGCTGTTTATCATCGAGGGATTACTTTTCGCTTTCTTTACCGCATCAGTAAAATATGCTTTGTTGCATATAGTGCCATAACCCGGGTTAGCTTTTTTCCATGTCTCTTCTTTGGTCCAGTCATCTTGTGAACTAGCTCGATAAAGTACAGGTAAAAATGTGTCGTCTTCTATCGTGCCACTCAAAACCGCTTCGCTGTACTCGTGCATCTCATAGCAGATACTCGCTCTATCGTGTCCAGCTGTAGTGAGTGCGATTATCACTGGTTGCCTCCTCGAGCCTACTGAAGTTGTTAAAACGTCGAAGAGATCGCGATTCGGTTGCGTGTGGAGCTCATCGAAAATGATACCATGACAATTCAAGCCGTGCTTCGTATAAGCCTCCGCTGAGATACTTTTGTACCAGGAGCTTTTGTACTCGATTGTGTTGCGTAGCACTTTACAGCGAGAGCGAAGATGCTTATTATTCTTTATCATCTCCTGAGCTATGCTGAAGACGATATTCGCTTGTCCGCGATCCCCGGCCGCTGAAATCAGTTCTGAACCTGGTTCATTATCTGCAAATAGTAGATAAAGGATGAGCGCAGCTGCGAGGTTGCTTTTCCCATTCTTTCGAGGTATCTCAACATAACAGAAGCGATATCGCCTCAATCCCGTCTCCTCATCTTTCCAGCCAAACAAGGGGCGCACTATATCCTCCTTTTGCCACTTCTCGAGGATAAATGGAGCACCAGCGAGCTCTCCCTTCACATGGGAGCAAAATTTCTCTATAAATAATACAGCTTTATTTGCTGCTTCTTCGTCAAAATAGTAGCTCAAAATATCGTTAATTGTGCCTGGTGTCGTTTTAATCGCTTACACGCTGCATCGTAGTACTCAGTATCTAGCTCACAACCTGTTAAGTCAAAGCCTAAGTTATGACACGCGATTGCTATTGACCCACTTCCTAAGTGTGTGTCGAGTATCTTATCCCCTTCTTTTGCGTAGTTCATTAACAACCATTCGTAGAGCTTGACGGGTTTTTGTGTGGGGTGTATTCTAATTTCTTTATTCTTCATATCGTGCTGAATCATTCCGTTCCAAGTTATATCGCAAACATTCACGCTCTTAGTCATTGATAGGTAAGCTAACTCAGCTCTACCAAATGCAGTTCCTTTCTTATCCCAACATAACCTCCCACCACTTAATCCAAAGTTTTTATAAAAATTTACTCCCCATATTATTTGATTCTTACTAACTCTCTTCAATTCTTCAAAGTATTCTATTGGTGGAGCTATATTTTCAAAACCATTGTAATCAGTTCTTTTAGTTGCTTGTTTTTTTCCGCCTTTGTTATCCGTTAAATCTATTGCGTCATTACCCCCATAAGGAGGATCAACAATAGCTAAATCAAAATGATTATTTTCATATCGTTTCATTAACTCCATATTATCCTCGTTAGTTAAGGTTATCATTGTAGAAACTCCTTAAGCTCATCCTCGCCCTCGACTCCATCTCCAGCCCATCTCTCCAAGTGAGCTATAATCGCTTGTTTTCGCATCCTCGCCTCCTTAAGCTGTTGCCACTCTGGACGCGCTCTGCTGTATACATCGCCACTCTTTCCTGTCACCATGTAGCACGTGCCATGTATATCACAATACTTTTGTAGTATCTGCTCCTCCGACTCTACACAACTGAGCGTGTAAATCATCGCCTGAACTCCAGGAGTGAGAGTTTTCATAGCTCCATATTGCAAGAGCTTTAAATCGTAAATCGACTGTTGTAAATCTGTCATGTTGTTTTATTTATAGTTGTCCCATATTATTAGAAGTGAAGCCAGCGCACTCTCCATCTTTTGGATAAGCGAGCTTCATATAATTGTCGCACTTTTCACATTGTGCATCGTGAACGATTCCCTCGCCCTCGACGTATTTAATCGTTACGCTTGAGATTAATATCTCCTCTCCTGGTGAGCATTTACATTTGAATAGAGGCATTCCCTTTTGGTTTTGAGTTATAAAATCGTACAATCAACTGGGGCAGGGATATACAGCTGAACGAAATTTATTTGTTCACCCCCTACCCCCTCCCTTTTTTTTATCATTGTTGAGCTCGTGACGTTCTTTTCCTGACTTGACTGCGTGACAGTGTGTACAGAGTGCTTGAAATGGTCCATACCAGAAGGATCCACCTCCGCGGACAGAAACAATGTGATCGCAAACAGAAGCGAGTCGATTGCAAACAACACACAGAGGATTAAGGGAGATAAAAGCGTTACGAAGATTGCGCCAGCGACGAGTATTATATCTCTTCTCTTTGTACGTGCGACCTTCATGTGCTGGAGTTGTAGTGTGATATATATTCTTCCTCTGCTTCTTTGGTATGTATGCCATCGCTTATCTTATATAGATCCTTTACCATACGATACAGCTGCGCCTCCTGACTGCTGGAGATTTGCCTTTCATTATAGTTCTCTATCCTGTATTTATTAATGTTCTCTGCTATCTCCTTAAGCTCTTTACTTGTGTAACTCATGGCTTAATGTATTCGACGTACTGTATCACTACATTGTCATTGATAGACTGGTAATCTCTTATCTTCTTACACCAATAAGCGCACGATGCAGCGTCCATCCTGAATATATCTGCACTCACTTCCATAGTGTAGCCACAGCATTGTCTGATCTGGTACATCATGATGCCACGAATGAGCGACTCCTCCCTGGTTATACCTTGAGAGTGATTGACTTTATATAAGCGCCTTGAGTCGTACCCGAGTGTATCGAGCAGTCTCTCTCCATTCCTTTGTATTGTTTCAGCCTTAGCTGTGTTTATTAATAAGCTCATCGACTTTCTCTTTATAGTATTGTGATAATATCTTTAATTCTGCATCTGTGTACTTTCGTGACAGCTCTGCTCTATCCTCCATGTGTTGAGCTGTACCTGGACCGTACTTCTTATCTAAGTATTTTGAGAACTTAAACTGTTGCCCTTGACTCCCTATGTTACACCCGTAGCACTGTGGAGCTGTGTTTTTAACGTGCCATCTAGTGCTATAATGTCTCCGACTCATAAAGTGCCCATTCTGCATCTCCTTAACGTGTTTAATCGTTTCACACGTGGCGCACTTAACGTTACCATCTGAGTCTGCATTAGACCACCTCACGAAGCGTGAGAAGTACTTATCCAGGTTACTCACTAGGGTTTTGCGCTTTGTACGCTTCTTTTTGGGCTTTTGCGATTTCATTAAAATCTTCTAGGGTTAAATGAACGTGTCCTCCAGCCTCCTCAAGAGTCTTCTTTTCTTTTGGAAGCACTATAGCATCGCTTAATCGTTGCCAGTCAATCATGCCGTTAACGTACGGCTTTTGCTCTCTGTGCTGTTGCTCTCTCAAGGGCACTGTGTGCTCTATCTCGTAATTGTGTAGGCATTTAATCAAAGTATTTGTAGTGAGATTACCATAAAGCTCATATTTGCCCTGTCTTATGTATTTAAAGCAGAGAAGTATCTCCTCTATCTTCAAGCTCGGGAATATCTCCATAATATCATCTACAGCATCCTGTAAGTCACTTTCAGTCTGGAATGACCTCGTAGCATTAACAGCTCTTACAAGTCGCTCTAATTGGCTTAAAAGTAGCATTCTGACAGGAGTGAGTCCCACAGCTTTAGCTGATTGAATAATCAACCCTTTTTTAAATGCATCACCAGGAGAGAGGTCTCTCGCTATGTTATCAGCTGCGAGAATTAGCCCATCTAACTGAGTCAGCTGTAATTTTTGGAGCTCTTGTTTTTTGCTCTTTAAGAGCGAATAATCCTTGCCATCCATGAGTAATTGAGTTATTTATGATTTGTATCGCTGTTTTATAATTGTCGCCAGATATCTTCTGGAGATTGTGGAGCGCAGATTGCTCTCCTCTCTGAGTGTAGTTTTTTAACTTCTTTTCTTTTCGCTCCAGGATCCAAATACTCCACGCTTCTATGAATTCATTATTTTGAAATGGAAAAACAACCTCTTTTGTTATTGTATTTATTTCTTTACTTATTCTTTTACTTATTACTTTATTTATATGTGCGTCAATTTGACTAGGTGGTGAGTCAATTTGAGTAGGTGGCGCGTCAATTTGACTAGGTGGTGCGTCAATTTGACTAGGTGGTGCGTCAATTTGACTCGGTACAAGCTTCCGTACTGGTGAGCTTTGTTTTATCTTAATGTGTTCCGTCAAGACTAGGTTTGAGATAGCTCTTGTTATGGAGGATCGAGATACTTTGCACTCTTCAGCTAGTTTACTGTTAGTCTTAAAATAGGTCTTATTACTAGAGTGAAAACTGGATATATCTGACAGGATATAACGCTCTAACAGAGTGAGCTCTGACAGCTCCCAAATCTCTATTGGAATCCACACGCCTGTTTTCATTGCTCCTTTTGCTCCTCGTTGAATAGTATCTCTCCGATGAGCTCCAGTCGTGTAGTGTCTGAAGTTTGCACAATCTTATCTGCGTGCTTCAGCATAGGCATCGCGCTTATGTTAATCCATCTGTACACTGTTCTAACGTCTACACCTACAGAGTCTGCGAAGTTTTGCCTCGTGCCATATTTTCTAAGTATGTAATCTTTCATTTGTACCAGTTTGGGAGCTCTAATATCATTGGCTCGTTTTCGCGCTCATAGAAGTCGTAACTCCTGGGAGTGCTCTCTCCGTCCCACTCTTTATACCATATCTTGAACATAGTTATCTCGAGCTGTGCCTGTTTTAAGCCGTCCTCTATCATCTCTCTACTGAGCTCATATACTACGACTCCATGTGGAGAGTTTGGATCAACTGTTATAAGATAATTAGTCATATCGCGCCCGGGGAATACAGCTTCTGAATACATCGCGAGCTGCATATGATAGAGGTTGTCCAGCACCCATCGCTGGATTTTCTTTGGCTCGTTATCTGTAATCTTCAAATCTGCGATATAGTCGCTCCCTATGATGTCAGCGTAACCATGAAACTTCACTCCGTCCATCTCCCATTTAAGATGTTTCTCGACCTCTACAGCTTCACTGAGTAGCTTATTAGCGAGAGGGTGCTCTCTCACTGCCAGAGCTAAGTTCTGAGCCTCCAGCATCTCTCGAGTTGTAAAAACTCCGTTTTCTCCATCTTTGTGATTTGCTACAGCTTCTTTGTACTGCTTATTCGCTCGCGTCGAAACGTCCAGCACCTGGAGCTCTTGTATCTTCTCAGGCTCAAGAGTTATAAGATGAGTAAGCCACCCTCTTCGCATTGGCGCGGACTGCTTAAAGATACGCTTCTTATATCCCACAAAGTGAGCTGGAGATTTGCCGAACTGCTTTAAGCTGCTGAAGCTTAGTGTGAGTTTATCGATATTCATTTTTTAAAATCCCATTTCTTCACGAATACAACTTTAAATCTCTTTTTACTCACTTTGAAGTACTCCCCACGACCATAACCAGCTTTATAAAAGAGCTCATCAGGCTCTGTTTCCTCTACGCAATAAATCATCCCAACTTTGAGGAACTCACAACCGTAGTTGTCGATGCATTCGATGTAATCCATTACTTAAAGGGATTATCTCCTGTGAATAGTGCCTCGAGATCGACATTCGCTGCGAACTCTTGAGAAGCCTGGAGCACATCCTCTGTGAGCTCTTTCGCTGGGCTCGCTTTGACGTAGTACTTAGTATCTAAACCAGCACCCTTGCGAGTTATTGTCAAGTCGTAGCTTAAAGGATCACCTTCGACGTCGTTAAGATTTGCGAGCTCCTGAAGCACTGAGCGAGTAGAGCACTGGTATATTTTATAAGCCTTCTCTTCGTAGTGCCATACTCCGAACGCTGCGAATGGCTTTGGCTTATCATCTGCGTTATATGCATCCTTTGGCATCTCTCCAGAGTACTTCCAGCGAATAGGCTTTTTATCTTTCCAGACTTCAATCCCCTCCATCGGTTTTGAGATTATGCGAATCGTAGCTTTATCGTTCGGGGCAAATTTTAGATATTGGCTACCTGTTGCAGCTCGTTCGTAGTTGTTATTTAAAAAGCTCATGTTATTATGTGTTTTGTGTTTTATTAATAGAGGGCTACAAACCTCAGAAACAGCTACAAGAGTAATCATAGATTAACATAGCAAATTACAATCTGTTAGTTTATAGCCCTTAAATTATACTATTGAAATATATTTAGTGTCGTTCATTGCAGATTTTTTAAATTCTTTAATTAAATTTTTTGCTTCTTGTTTTGTATCAAAATAAAACGCTTCAGAAATTTTTGTCGTCCATTTTGTTACATTGTTATCATTTGTAAATGAATAGAATTGTTCTCTATTTTCACAGTAAATAACTGTAAGTACTTGATTCTGTGTGTTTTGTGTGTTTTGAGTGTTCATTTTGTGTGTTTTTGTGTTTTGAATTATACCGCAATATAGGACACAATATGTCCGACACCAAATATTAACCAATAAAAGTAATTAACAGTGTAATGTTAATACACCCACACAACATCCTGGACCTTCGCTTTGTCGAGGTCTACGTGTATAAATCCTTTACCTATTCCGATTCTACGAAACCCTACGAATAGCAAGCTCTCGAGTATTATGAGCCTATTCGCGGAACTTGTCACAGCGATATCTGCTGCGAGACCTTTAAGGTGTGAGGAGTTACGAGCTACAGGATAGCCTCGTTTTTTTAAGTCGATAGAGTACTCTGGCGTCCTGAAGCCACTCGTTATTTTAAATGATACACCAGCTTCGTCTCGCGCCCTATCTAATAGAGAGAGAAACTCCTTATCCATAAACTCCTCACCGCTACCCGGGAGATCGGGAGAGTCGAACTCTGAAGCTACAAAGTGAAGCATCCTATTAATGATATTATAATGCAGAGCATATCGTGACCGTCCATCTTTCCGAACGTCTGGAGCTTATAACGTGTATTCGCTAAATTTAAAAGTATTATGCAGATGTAAGGTATATAACTCATTTTCTTTTGTTTCTTTGAGTGATTGCCTTCTCGACGTTTACCCAAATAAGAGTCACGCCCCCAATTATGGCAATGATATAGTTAAGGTCCGCAAGCCATACAGCTGCGCCCCACGTAGCCCATAATAGGTTTAATCCCCACATTTTAGCGTCCATCATGGCTTTGAGTGATTTGCTCCAGCTGTTTCTGTTAACGCCTTCTCCATCTTCTCCATGAGTGCTGTAAGTTCTTCTAATGTCATATCGCTGCGATTGTTATATCTATTCCGTATATTATTATAGTTGTAGCTCCTGGTAGAACCTTAACGCTAATGTTATTCAATACTGTAGACGATATATCTGTTATGTCAATCAATGCGTTAATGTCTCCTGTACCTTGAGAAACGGATGACCCTGTAGTGTGTCTGAACATATACACCTCGACACCGTTTATAACTCCTGTTGATCCATAGACTTGTACATGAGTAGCTTTGTAGCCTGTAGGGATTGCCTTCATAACATACATCTCTGTATTCGCGTGAGTTACTCTTACTCCCTGTATTCCGCTTGTATCATCTTCAATATATAAACCTTGATAACCACCGCGTGAGGGCGCGTCATCGTTAGCCATGAACTCACAGGGCATCACTTTGAGAAGAGAAGTGGAGCCAAACCAGCCACCACCGCCACCACCTCCAGCAGCTGCCCAGCTCAAAGCTCCAGCTCCATTCGTTTTCAGAAACTCACCCGATGCACCATCTGCAAGAGGAGCCATAGCACCTAAGGCGTTTATAGTCACGAGCTCCTCTCCTCCTCCAGACTTTGAGATAGGTAAGCTTATGTCTATAGCAGAAGAACCTGTCGAAGTAGTTACCTGAGTAATCCCGTAGGTATCTGTAGTAACGAAACCGAGCTTTGTGGAGTTATCATATATAACGCTTTGTTGTTCTGGTCCTTTGGTTGTTGGTAAAACGTCTGGAGGTCTAGCTGGACCTTTACCGCCTGGATTATCTTCTGCAACTGTTATTCCTGTTATCTCACGAGATAGGAACATACATTGCAAGTCGTACTCACATCGATTCGCTATATAGGAAAGCCCTGTAACCTGGTAAAAGTTTCCGCTATCTGCTGAGTTGGTTAATATCGTGTAAGGATGTATATAAGTCGACCCTCTCTGGTATAACGTACCTCTCTCAATCCTTTTCGCTGTCTTATTTGCTGCGAGCCTCTCACGCACTCCCAAACCATTTATAGAGAGCTCAGATGTAGAGCTTTGTAAATTGGTCCACTCCGAAGAGTTTACATAGCTTGTACCGTTATTAATATTAATAGTGCCTAAATCGAAATCTGAAGTTTCGTCTCCTATAAGCGTAGTGCCCTGGTCTATATCATAACGAGCGTTATCTGGATTTGTCGCTGTAAGATCAATCGTAGAAAACTCTTGCGCTTGCTCCTCGCTGTATTTTGTTATTCGTAAATTATCAATCCTGTATTGAATAGCTCCATAAGCATTTGTTGAAGCTCCGATAGTCGTATCTTCTACTCCTTCATGGTCTACACCAGTTAAAGCTGCTGAGATTTGCAATCCGCTTGCATCTGCGGGGAGCTCTGGAGTTGTAAAGGTAAAAGGTAAACCATTTATACCATTTAAAGGTGGACTCCCCAGGTTTAACTCTGAAAATGTAAAGGGATCTAAATCTGTTATATCTCTTGTACCAGTTGACTTGTCAAAGTTAAATGTTAAAATTGTATATGTTGATGCGCTATTATTCCAGGAAACGCTGTCTACAAATAGAGGCAAATATGCCTCCTCGTAATCCCAGCCGTACGGTGTAACTTGTGGATAATTTGGAGGAGGCAAATAATCCCACATCCAAAAAGGAGATGGTAAATTTGAATCGAATGCATAGTTACGTTTTAGGTAATTTGTTGTACCTCCAGCGTCTCCTACTTTTATAGTAAGATCGAGTTTAACTCTTGCGAGTCTGTCAATGTCTGGACTTATATATCCAAAACTTCCAGCTTGATAAAATAGCGTTCCACTTATAATAAATCTCTCATTTGCTTGGTATTCGATATCCTCATCTGATAGCACATCAGAAGCCACAATTTGAGCTTGTGTATAATTTGAATCTTGAATAATCGAATAAGTACCTTGATAATTCCTAGTTCTCTTTACCTCCTTAAATGCTGGCGCGCTTGTTCTCTCCCATCCTTTGAGCTTCTCCCATTGCGCGGAGTTAGTGCCAAATATCGCCCCCGTTGTAACGTTTGCAACTGTGTTGTATGTCCTTGTCCCATCTCCCATCATAAAGTTAGCAATCGATGTGGCATTCGATGCGTGTGACTGAATAGCTCCCAAAGGAGCCCACCAGATAGAGCCCTGAGCCATAAACACAGAGACGTTAAATGTTATCGCGAGACTTTCGAGTACCTCATAAGCTGAAAAGTATTTTTTTATTCCGTCACTATCCTTATTATAGTAAGCCTCATGAGATATTTGCGCATTCTCGAGCTGCTTGTTCTGAGCTCCAGCGATGTAGTCTTTATACTCCTTACCTATGTAATCCTCGAAAAACTTTAGCTCTACATCTGAAGCGGTCCAAATATCGCTAATATGTAGCTTCTGGATGATGTTATGCAAGTGCTCAAGGACGAGAGCTGTACCAGTGTACGCTGCTCCGTCGTTATTGTAGTCAATGCCCTTTAAATTAGCTAAACCATCAACCGCTGTGAGAGTAACTGGAGCGTGAGGATAGTCGTCTGGTATAACTGTTTGTTCAGGCATTATCGCACCAGCCCACCACAGCTCATTTACTGAGTCTGGGTCTCTGTATATCTCTATACGAAAGGTCCCCTCCTCCGATGTGTCGAGAGCGTTATATACAATGTCAAAAAGTGCAGAATCTGGAGTTGTTGTGGGATGGTATAGAGTTATCTGTACTCTACTCCCTACAATCGGTTTGCATCTGTCGTACTCATCAAAATCATATGTTAAGCTGAACCCATCTGGTCCCAGGTTGAAAGGTAAGTTAATCGCTGGACTATCGAGCGAAACAATTTTAACCTTCCAATCTGTATTTTTTAAATCTGTAAATTCAGATGTTGCTATAGTATAACTCATTTAAAATCTGTTTCTGTCTCGTGAAGCTCTTGAGTTACTTAGTACAATATCATCTCCTGAGATACGCCCGTATACCTCCACAGCGTTGCCTCCTAGCATCCCCTTGAGCTTTGAGAGAGGAGCGACAACCTCGGGGTCTATACTCGCGTTTTTGTTGTCCCCGACGAGCGCGAGACTAGGACCGTAAATTAACCCCCCCTCGGCAAGCGCTGGGATATTTTGAGCTAGTACATCTAATGCAGCCAAACCAATAAGCGCAAACCCTGGAGAGGTTAAACCCCCACTAAATAAATTTGCTAAATTTGTCGTACTTGTTGCATTCGCGATAACGTTTGCTTTTGCCACTGCCAAGACTGAACGAATAGCACTAATCGCAAACTCTCTAAATGCTTCTTTTGCTGTTTGTGCCCCTACAATCATTTGACCGAATGAGTTACCGAATGAATCTGCAACGTCGACCATAGTTTGTGAGACCTCTTTAAATATCTCAATCGTCTCTACTCCAGAATCTTGTAAGGTTTTTAAAGGTTTATTAACTGCGATAAGCTTTGGAGGCAACATCTCCAGGAGCTCCATCTGTTCGGGTTGTATTATTACTAAGCCTTTTTCATCTCTTTTTTTACTCTTATTTGCATCTGGAGTTTCTTCGATTGGTATATCTGGAGTCGCGTACTTTTCGAGTAACCTTAACTTTTCTTTTTCAAATGCTTCGATATTGAACAACGTTTGATCTCTTTGATCTTGTAAATCTTGGAGCTCACCTTCAATCTGTATTCTATTTTTCTTTGCTGCTTCTCTTGTTATAAAATTAGCGTCTGCTTCGATATCAATTGCCTTTTGTAATGTTGCACGTTTATCGTTTATCGCTGCTTCATCATCTGCGAGAGTACCGAAAAGAGCGGAGCCTTGCTCTGCAAATGACTTCTCCAGATAGTTACGCCTGAGAGACGCTGTATACGCGTCGAGGTTTTTAACTAAATCGTTATAAGTGGTCTTCTCAGCCTCTAAGTTTCCAAAGTGTGTCGCGTCAATCTCTGCGAGCCTCCCTAATATCCTTTTTCTATCTTCAAGAGATTTCGTCTCGTCTTTATACTGACCTACTAAAAACCGCACCTCTGTGCTGTGATCCCTTACCGCTTGATTCGCTCTCTCGAGCGTAGATGGGATGTCTTTATTTGCTTTAACAAGCGCAGCAACTGTCCCGATAAGAGCTGTAACTCCTATAACAGCCAAACCTATTGGACCAGTCATGGCAACGAATGCGCTTGTTATTAATGGAAGCCCCGCAATTATTTGTGGGATTATAACAAGTAATGGACCAAGTGCAGAAACAACACCCCCAAAAATTAAAATCATCTTTTTAGTCTCTGGAGAGAGGTCGACAAAACTTTGTGCCAGGTCCACCACGTGATCTAATAAGTCACTTAATATAGGAAGCAGAGACTCCGCTAGAGAAGCTCCAGCAAGCTTCAAGTTGTCGAGTGCTGTGCTGAACTTGCCAGAAGCCGTTTGAGAGAGTCTCTCCATCGCGCCTTCTGCAAACCCCCCTTCTTCAGATAAACCCTTTAAAAAATCGTTAAACTGCTCAACGCTGACAGCTCCAGCTCCTAGCTCACTTGGAAGCAATCCAGTCGCCTTCGCTAAACCTTCAAATACTGGAATGCCTCTCTCTGCAAGCTGGTTTAAATTCTCGAGCTCGACCTTACCTTTGGCGTTAACCTTTGCGAAAATAGCTGCAATCTCATTTATTGGGTTACCTGTTGTAGCTGCGATATCTCCTAAAAACTGGAGTTGTTCGTTAACCTCTGCAATCCCTGTCCCTGAAGCGATAAGCTGTCGAGCTGATGTCGCAACCGCATCTATCTGAAAAGGGGTTTTAGCTGTGAACTCGTTCAACTGCTTCATCATCGCTGCAGCCTCTTCGACTCCTCCAGTGAGAGAGATGAAACTTGTCTCCATCTTCTCGAGGTCCGCTGCACTCTTTATAGCCATTGCTCCAATCCCTAACAAGGGAAGCGTTATAGCTTTAGTCATAGAAGTACCGAGCTTCGTAAAGTTACTCGTCATTGAGCGCATATTGCGCTGGACTTTCCCGAGACTCTTATTTAAGCCTCTTGTATCTGCTCCTATCCGTACAACTAAATCTCCTAACTTTGCCATGTTACTTCTTTTTAACTGCGAGAGCTTTAAACATATCCCAGCCTTTATTATCTTTTTTAGCTTTTTTCCTTTTCTTTTCCCAAGGGAATACCGCTAAATCTCTGGGAGATATTTTGCTCCCTTTTTTCGTGTGTACGTTTAGAAGTAGCGAAGTTTGCCACCTGGTACGCTCCCAGTTGGAACGCTCCAGCATCTCCTCGCTTTCCTTTTTTCCACGTACGGCATTCCCGAACTCCTTAAACGTGAGAGAGTAGAGAGAATCTGGGGACAGACCTAATAAGCCCAGCCCCAGCTCCTCAATCCTCCTCCACGTTATTGGCTCATCTTTGCCTTTTTTTTTCCTCCAGCTTTAGAGTTTCCTCCCATCGCCTCTTCCATAACTGCGATTAACTTCGGTAAGTCGCTTACCTGTATCATCCCCAGCCACTCCTCTACATCTAAGCCGAACTCCATACCTTGCGCTTTACATCCATCCACTACGAAGTAGTAAATTAGCTCTGGGATTAAGGTGATATCTGAAGCGTCAACTTCGACAACCTTAACTCCTGTCGCTTTTTCAAATGCTCTCCAGGCTCTCATTGTAGCCTTTACTGGATAGCTTATGTTATTTAGTTCGATTTTCATGTTACGAAATAGCTGCGTAAACTATTGTTCCAACAACCTCCAAGCTCACAGAGTAAGTGGCTGTATCTTCTACGCCTCCATTTAAATCGCAACTTACTACAAATGCCTCAAAAGTAAATGCGTGATCACCAGAGTTCTCTGCTGTTGCTGTACCAATCATTTGAGTAAACTTAGCATCGAGTTTCGTTCCAGCCAATTGCAATGGCATAATCTGAACATATCCAGTCGTAGCTGCCTCCTCAAAGTAAGCTGTGAAGTTTACAGTAGCTGACACTCTACCTGGAAGCACAGCTCTGAATCCTCCGTCCTCTTTTACGCTCGTGTCTTTCATCTCGCTAGAGACTGATATTGAACAATCCGTTATGTTATCGACCATGACGGGTGTGGCTCCATCTGCTGCCAGCATGATCCTTAAATTGGATCCGTTAATTAGTCCTGTTGTTTGTGACATCTTATTTTATTTTTTTTTGTTTTTACGCTTGTCACCTCCGACAAGAGCTGTTATAATTAAATCTATCCATCCAAATATTTTGACCGCTGGATTGTCTGACGGCACGAGTGAGAATATCGCCCTCGCTGCGATTAATAAAGCAAACAAAATAGCTTGCCAGTGATTAACAATTAAATCTCCCATTTCATATATTTTTAGTTCTTACTGAGTAATCTTGTATCGACACCCAAATGTGTCTCGTTTCGTTAACGTCCATCTGTTCGTTGGAGTATTGAATGGATTGAAGCTTAACGCCTCCATACGTTCCATTTTTGCGATCCAGTGCAGCACGAACAGCCACGCCTAAATCTATAGCGTTATTGTACGTGCTTTGAAAGTTGTACACCTCGATATTAGAAACGTCTACAGCTCCGCCATCCTCCTTTGAGTCGCTTGGAGTATTCGAGAGAACACTGTACACGATATAAGGAACGTCGATATTAGGAGGAGCAATCTCTGGATAGATATTCGTTCCAACTATTCCACTCACTGTCGCATCGTTTGTGAGGATGTTATATATAGCTTTTCCGACTGTCATAACTTCTTTGTGTATTTTGCGAAGTTCTTTTTAAGTAGTATCTCCTGGAGCTTTAAACTTCTGTTCGTTGTCGCCTTCATGCCTCGAGAGAATACACCTGTGTTTTGCGTCCTGTGCTTACCTCCAAATCTTGGACCGAAATCACCCTTTTCAACTATGTGAGCAAACCATCCATCGTCTGCTTTCTTGGTTTTTCTTCGCCCGATTGCATTCGTACGAGGTCCTCCCATTATTGTATTTCTGTTCTTATCTGGTTGCCATGTACCGCCCGATCTTCTCAGCTGTCCTGACTTCACTTTTGTACCTCTTACCTTGATATCTTTACCAAGGTCCTTAACATTTGATTTGATGTAATTAGCATAAACCGCACCGACTCTGTGCCCTACATCCTGGAGAGCTTTGGAATCTTTAATACTCCACTTCGCGAGTTTATCAATGTTTTTAAACAGCTCATTAGTTCCTGTGACAGTTACACTCATGAGTTCTCGCGTAATTCTGTGACGACTCTTAGCTGCTCCTGTCTCCCGACCTCTTGAACTCCAAGAACGTTATATATCTTGCCATCGTAGCTCACTCTATGAGAAGCCTCGAGGATGTTCACTGTAGTTGAATAGCGTATATTGAACACGACTTGCTGAAAAGAAAGCATCTGCTCACCGCTGACTCGCTCTGTCACTGATGGCTTACGATCTATCGCAGCCCAAACAGTCGCGTACGTGAGCCAGGTAACAACCTTCTCTCCGTAGTCATTTGCTACTGAGTTAGGGCGTTGTAAAACTATTCTTCTATCTAGTGCTCCGATGTTCATACAAGGGAGATAATTCTGTACGGGTTTAATATTGCCTCAATCCCTAATGGAATCTTTGAAGCTTTAACGCCTACGATTACAGCCCGTCTATTTTCGTAGTAATGCGATGCAAGCATTTTTATTGCGTGCTTTATTGCTGGTGTCGCTTGTTTGCCCATCCCTCCAGTAATCGTGACAGCGTTAAATCTGTCATCGAAAGTCGATGGAGGATTGAGAAAAGCAATTCTCGCTGGCTCTCTCGAAGCGTCGGAATAGTACTTAGAAACGTCCAGAGTCTGTTGAGCGTTTGCGCTGTCGTAGTA
>MDSY01040552.1_pt1 | contig 19008 bp, 21 predicted proteins | sample 811131 | NCBI WGS metagenome assembly MDSY01 (sample SAMN05326643, study PRJNA326480) | marine metagenome | isolation source: seawater | place: Atlantic Ocean: South West | collected 2010
GTAGATAATCCTAAAGAAGTTGATATCAAAGAAGTTGAAACAGATAATCAAATAATTCTTGAATTAAAAGTCGCAAAAGATGATTTTGGTAAAGTTATTGGTAAGAGTGGAAGAAATATTTCTGCAATTAGAACAGTATTATTTGCTGTTAATGCAAAAAAAGGCGGCAAAAAAGCAAGACTTGATGTTGTTGAGTAGAAATGAATATTTATTTTATTACGCCTTTTCCAGAATCAATCAAAATTCTGATTGAAAATAATATATCTAATCAAGGTATAAAGAAAAAATTGATTGACGTTAATATTGTTAATCTTAGAGATTTTTCAGATAACGAATATAGAAAAATTGACGATGAACCCTATGGAGGTGGAAGCGGTATGGTAATGATGGCTGAACCATTATTTAAAGCTATTAATTATTGTGTTGAGAAGTGCGTTGAAAAACCAAAGATAATTTTTCCTTCACCTAAAGGTGAAATTTTAGATCATTCAATTTCAAAATCTTTAAGTAAAGAAGGTTCATTAATTTTTATATGCGGTCATTACAAAGGGATAGATCAGAGAGTAATTGATAAATATGTTGATTTAGAGGTGTCTATAGGTGATTATATTATATCAAATGGAGAACTTTCGTCTATGATTATATTCGATTCTATAGCCAGATTAGTTCCAGGAGTACTCAATGATTTAAATTCAGCAATGACTGATTCTTTTGTTGACGATTTACTTGATGCTCCTTATTTTACGCGACCAAATGAGATTGATGGATTGAAGGTACCAGATGTTCTATTGTCGGGTAATCACAAGTCAATTGAAGATTGGAAAAATAATAAAAAGATTGAGGATACAAAAAATAAAAGACCCGATCTTTGGAAGAGATATAAAGAAAAGAAAAAATGAGTAACGAGAATACAAATAAAATTCCAAGTTTTAAACCTGGTGATACATTATCAATTAATGTGAATGTAAAAGAAGGGAAAAAAGTTCGTCAACAGCTTTTTAAAGGAACAGTTATTGCAAGAAAAGGCTCCGGAATGAGTGAAACAATTACTGTAAGAAAGGTTTCTAATGGTGTGGGTGTTGAAAGAATATTTCCTCTTCATTCTCCTAGTATAGCTTCTATAAAAGTTAACAAGGTTAATAAAGTTAGAAGAGCTAAATTATACTATCTAAGAAATCTTTCTGGAAAAGCAGCACGATTGGCTGAAAAAAAATAAAGGAATACTAAAAAAATAATGTTAATTAGTATGACAGGTTTTGGTCTTGGTCATTATGAAGATAAATCTATCTCAATTGACGTAGAAATTAGATCATTTAATTCAAGATATTTTGAGTTACAGACAAGATATTTTGATCTTTCTAGTGAGACAGAGTATAAAATTAGAAAATTTTTAAAAGATCATTTAAAAAGAGGGTCTATAACATTAAGTATTAAAATTGATTCAAAAAATCAATTCAAAATTAATAATCATAAAATCAGCAGCCTTCTTCAAGTTTATAAAGAGATAGAAAAGAAGCATGATATACATTTGGATTATAACAATCTATTATCTAATAATGATTTAATTAAATTTTCCACATCAAATAAAAATTTTGACAACAAAATTCTCAAAGCTGTTAGAGTGGCGACAGAGCAAGTAATTTCAATGAGAAAAAAAGAAGGTAAGGATATCCAGAAAGAGTTTATAAAATATATTAAAATTGCCAAAAAAGATCTAAAAGCTATTGAATCTATTCATTTAAAAGAAATACGTAGATTGTCTAAAAAGAATTCAAACAGTGAATCAAAAATTGAAGAAATAGAAAAAATTAATATTGTTGAAGAAATAGATAGAACAAAAAGCCATTTTAAACAGATAGAATTATCTATCAATTCTAAAGAGTTTTCTGGTAAAAAGATTAACTTTATACTTCAAGAGATTAATAGAGAATCGAATACAATTTTGTCAAAATTTTTAAATAAAAGAATTGCTAAGTATGCAATTAGTCTGAAAATTCAAGCAGAAAAATTAAGGGAACAAATAAACAATATATTATGAATCTTCTTTTTACAATATCAGGCTCTTCGGGTTCAGGTAAAACAACCCTATTAGAGCTTTTATCTCGAGATCTTTCCATTAACATTTCTGTATCTCATACTACTAGAGAGAAAAGAGAATATGAAATTGATGGAGTACATTATCATTTTATAACAAAAGATGAATTTAATACTTTGGTAGCAGCTGATAAATTTATTGAATATGAAAATGTACACGGTGATTTTTATGGCACAACAAAAAATGTTGTAGAAGATTTTTTAAAGGAAGGAAAGCCTCTTTTCCTAGAGTTAGATGTTAAAGGAGCATTGAATCTTAAAAAATTATATCCTAATGATACATTTTCTATATTTCTATCTGTTCCAATTGATGAACTAGAAAATAGACTAATTAACCGATCTTCAGAATCAGAAGATGAAATAAAAAAAAGATTGAGCAGATTTGACCAAGAAGAGAGTTTAAAAAAAGAATTTGACTATACGCTTATTAATGATAACTTCGAAATCACATTTGAAGAATTAAAAAATACAGTACTTAAGAGGATTAAAAATGGCAATTGAACCAATTTCTTTTAAAAAATTATTAACAAAAACTGATGATATTTATGAATCTGTAGTGGTTGTCTCTAAGAGGGCTAAGCAAATTTTACAGGAAAGAGTATTGAAGCAAATTATCGAAGAAAATACCGAATTTTCAGAAGATGAGGGTGTATTATCAGAACCAATTCGTAGAGAAGATATCGATTTTGATAAAGAGAAAAAAGTTACAAGTATTGCTCTTGATGAATATCTTGAAGGAAATATAAACTGGAAACACGCAGAAGAATCTCTTGATAAAGAATCTTAATGTAAAAAAGCAATATATCTTACAAAATCAAGAATTGTTTGGACCAGATATATTTTTAGATTTAAATCAAAAATCTACATCACTTAAAAATCAAATAAAAACTTCTAAAACTGTAATAATTGATGATACTTGGTATAATGTCCTTAAGGATGAATTTTCAAAAAATTATTGGAAATCTCTAACTAGTGATATACATGACTTATATAAAAAAAAGATAATATATCCTCATCCTAGAAAGATATTTAATGCCTTTGATTCTACGCCTTTAGATAAGGTCAAAGTAGTAATTATAGGACAAGATCCATATCATGGTCCTGGACAAGCTCATGGATTATGTTTTAGCGTTGAAAAAGACACTAAAATTCCTCCTTCTCTACAAAATATTTACAAAGAATTGAATTCAGACTTAAATATTGATATTTCCAATAGTGGAAACTTACAGCATTGGGCAGATCAAGGTGTCTTATTGTTAAATAGAGTATTAACTGTTGAAGCTAACAAAGCAAATTCACATAAAAATATAGGTTGGGAAATATTTACCGAAGCAGTTATTAAGGTTTTATCAAAAGATTTAAAAAATGTAGTATTTATGTTATGGGGGAATGAAGCAAAGTCTTTTTCTTCTGTATTGGATGAAGATGTTCATTGTGTTCTTTCAGCTTCGCATCCATCTCCATTATCTGCAAATAATGGATTTTTTGGATGTAAACATTTTTCGAAGGCTAATGATTATTTAGCAGATCATGGTAAAACACCTATAAATTGGGATATATCTTAGCAGGATTCAATTCTGTATTAACGAATAAGCTTGTTACCACCAAAAAAGTGTATTAATGTAATCAAATTAGAACTATCAATTACAATGTTGATAGTTTGTGGATAAAATTAAGACATAAATATGGCTGATAGTAAAAAAGAAAATAATATTAATTTGCAACCTCAATCAATTGAGGCAGAAGAAGCTGTTTTAGGAGGAATGATGATTGATGATTCTGCTGCTAATAAAGCAGTAGGATTATTACGATCAAGCCATTATTTCTATAAAGATGCTCATAAAAAAATATTTGATGCAATGCTTGTTTTATCAGAAAAAAGCGATCCTATAGATACTGTTTCAGTTTCTAATGAGCTAAAAAAGAAAAAATTATTAAAATCAATAGGAGGTTTATATTATTTAACTGGTCTTGTTGAAAAAGTTCCTACTGCGGCAAACATTGAGACATATGCATCTATTGTCAAAGAGAAAGGAATTTTAAGAGAGTTGATATCTGCATCTCACTATATGTCAAAAAAAGCTTTTGAATCAGGCGAAGATGTAGCCACTATCCTTGATGAAGCTGAACAATCAATTTTTAGCCTTAGTCAACAAAAAGATAATAAGTTATTTCAGCATATCAAACCTATTCTTACTCAAGCAATTAAAAATCTTGAAATTATTACTGCTAAAGGAGGAGGTATAGTTGGTGTTCCTTCTGGAATAGTTGATCTTGACAATGTTACTGCTGGTTTTCGTAAGAGTGATTTAATTGTCATTGCTGGTAGACCTGCTATGGGTAAGACAGCTTTTGCTTTATCGATTGCTAGAAATGCTGCATTAGAAAGCAAAGTCCCGACAGCTATTTTTAGTCTTGAGATGTCTAGCGATCAATTAGCTCAAAGATTGCTTTCTTCTGAAGCAAAAATAGATGGACAAAAAGCAAGAACAGGGCGATTGCAAACTGCAAGATGGAAAGATATCACTATTGCTTCAGGAAAGCTTGCTGATGCTCCACTTTTTATTGATGACACTCCAGCTTTATCAATATTAGACTTGCGTTCTAGAGCAAGAAGATTAAAAAGAGAAGAAGGAATTGAGCTTCTTATAGTAGACTACTTGCAATTGATGCAAGGACCAAAGACAGAAAATAGACAACAAGAAATTTCCAGTATAACCCAATCTTTAAAAGCGCTTGCTAAAGAACTAGATATACCTGTTATAGCGTTATCTCAGCTTTCTAGAGCTGTAGAATCAAGGACAGACAAAAGACCTATTTTATCTGATTTACGTGAAAGTGGCGCAATTGAACAAGATGCAGACCTTGTAATATTTTTATATAGACCATGGATATACAATGAAAAAGACGAAGATAAAGGTTTAGCATATCTTATAGTTGCAAAACAAAGAAGTGGACCAACACGGACTGTAAAGGCAACATTTATAGACACATATGCTCGATTTGAAAATTACACAGATTGGTCTGAATCTGAAAATATGAGTTAATTATGCCTTCAGATATTATCTCTTCCAATAATAATCTGATTGATAAAAAGAGCAATGCACTTCTTTCAAGATTAAAATCTAAGAAATCAAAGAAAATGGTTAGAAATGCTTTGGAATTTTCTATCAAGATGCATAAAAATCAAAAGAGAAAATCTGGAGATCCCTATGTTGTTCATTGTATTGATGTTGCAAATATTTTAATCGATTGGAATATGGACGTAACAACTGTTTCTAGCGCACTTTTACACGATACTGTAGAAGATACAGATGTTACAATTGAAAAAATTAGAGAATCTTTTGGTAATGATGTTGCATTCTTAGTTGATGGAGTTACAAAAGTAGATAACATCATATTTAAATCGGAAGAACATAAGCAAGCTGAGAATTTTACCAAACTTTTTCTTTCATTGGCAAAGGATTTAAGAGTTATCATCATCAAGTTTGCTGACAGGTTGAACAATATGCAAACTATCGGATATTTATCTCCTAAAAAAAGAAAAGAAATTGCAACTGAGACAAAAGAAATTTTTGTTCCTTTGGCTCATAGGCTTGGTATGGCAAGTCTAAAATGGGATTTAGAAGATTTATCTTTAAGATGTTTAGACGCTACAGGCTATAAAAGTATAGATAAAAAAATATCTGAATCTTCAAAAAAAAGTTCAATTGTTATTAATAATATTATCAATCCCGTTAAAAAAGAATTGAAAAAATATAAGATTAAATCAGATATTTTTGGTAGATACAAATCTATATCTTCTATTTATAGAAAAATACAATTACAGAATAAAAAATTTGAAGATATATATGATTTATATGCTATAAGAATTATCGTTGATAAAATTGAGGATTGTTATTTGGCTTTAGGAGTTATACATAGCATGTATACTCCTATGCAAGATCGTTTCAAAGATTTTATTGCTACTCCAAAAACCAATGGTTATCAATCTATACATACTACAGTTTTTACCAGTGATAAAAGATTAACTGAAATTCAAATTAGAACAAAAGAAATGGATAATACTGCTGAAGTTGGAATTGCTGCACATTGGCTTTACAAGGGTAGCGAAGAAATGAAAGATCTAGATGACCAGGTTCCATGGCTTAGAGATTTATTATCTATTATGAACGGAGAAGATTCTGAATCTGAACGTATGATGGAATTATTAAAAATTGATATGTTTGAGGATGAAATTTTTATTTTTACTCCAAAAGGAGATTTAGTTAAGCTCCCAACAGGTTCTACTCCTTTAGATTTTGCATTTGCAATTCACAGCGATATTGGATCTACTTGTGTCAGGGCTAAGGTTAATAAAAAACTTGTACCCTTAAGCTATATTCTAGCTAATGGTGACATTGTTGAAGTTGAGACAGACAAAAACCAAAGACCAAATAGCGGTTGGTTAAATTTTGTAAAAACTTCAAGAGCTTCTCATGTAATTAACAAATATTTAAGGAATATTGAAATTGAAGAAAGCATTAAGATAGGGAACGAAATTTTAGAAAAAGGTTTAAGAAAAGCTAAAATTTATGATCAATTGAATGATATCAAGTCTAGAATTGAAGAGATAAATTATAAAAATTTCAATGAATTTTTATCTGATTTGGGAAGAGGTAGAATTATTCTAAAAGATGTTATTGCTGAACTATTTCCTGATATTAGAGCTTCAAAAAATAAAATATCTTCTGATATAGATTTTCTAAAATCAGCAAGATCTGAATCTGAAGGAATTAATTTGGATGGGGTAAAGAATTTAGTAGTGGATTATGCAAAGTGTTGCAATCCAATTCCTGGAGATAAAGTAGTAGGTTATATTTCTAGAGGAAGAGGTTTAATTATTCATAGACCATCTTGTAATAGCTTATCATCTCTATCTGTGGCCAAAGAAAGATTAGTGCCAGTTAATTGGGATATTAAGAAAGATATTTCATTCAAGACTAAGTTGCACATAACATGCTTAGACAAAGCCGGAACTCTCTATGATATTACAGAAACAATCGCGAAAGAGAATATTAATATATTAGATGTTAAGACAGATGTTAATATAGGTGGTTCAGCTGATATATGGATTGTTTGTACTGTTAGAGATTTAAAAAGTCTTAATAATTTAATTAAATCTATTAAAAAACTTAAAAATGTAGATGCAGTTGAGAGAGTTTTTTCATAATAATGATGAAAGTTATTGGCATAGATTTTGGTTTATCAAAAGTAGGGTTAGCGATTTCAGATCCTTCTGGAATTATTGCACTACCCCTGAAGGTTATCCGTTATAAAAATAAAGAGGATCTTCTAAGTGAGCTAAAGGATATTTCAGAAGAAAAAGATGTTAATAAATTTGTTATTGGTTATCCTATAAGCATGAATTACAAAGAAAATGAAATGACTAAGATTATAGATAATTTTAAACAAGATATGGAAAATCTCAATTTTGAAGTTATTCTTGAAGATGAAAGACTTTCTAGTGAATACGCCAAAAAAATTATGATTGAACAAAATGTAAAAGTAAGCAGAAATAAAGAAATGGTTGATTTAACTGCTGCTTCAATAATTTTGCAAACCTACTTAGATAGAAATAAAAATTAATGAAATACAAAGGAATATTAGCTGCCTTTATATCAGGTATTTTATTATCTTTATCTTATCCTCCTATTAGTTTAGGTTTTCTTGCCTGGTTCTTTTTTGTTCCTATATTATATTTTTTAATTAGATCTATTGATATTAAAGACAATATTTTTTTTATGTTTATTGCTAGCATTGTTAGTAATTCAATTACATTAAATTGGATTGCTATTAATTCTGGCACATCAGTTAGCGCAGGTCTAATATCTTATTTTGCAGCTTGTCTTTATTTGACTATTTTTTGGATAGCCTTTGGTATAGCAATTTATTTTATTCCTAAAAAATATAAATTATTTTCAGTTCCTTTTTTTTGGGTATTGTTTGTTGAAATATTAAGAAATTTTGGCTCGCTAGCTTTCCCATGGTTAGATTTATCTCTTACTCAATCGAGCTATGATATTATTCTTCAATTAGCAAATATTCATCCAAATGCAATATCATTTATTTTATTGGTTTTAAATGTGTTGGTATATAATTATCTAAAATCAAAAGAAATTAAATTTTTTGCATATTTTTCTATCCTTCTCTGTCTTATGTCTGTTTATGGCAAGAGTCAAATTCAATATTACAAAGATACTCAACCGAAAGATTATATAAATATATCAATAGGACAACCTGTTATTTTTCCAGATGAAAAGTGGGATAGGGAACTGAGAAAGAGAAATTTTGCTATCATGGATTCACTCCTTTTGAAATCAATAGAAGATGAAGCAGAGATTATAGTTTGGCCTGAAGTTTCTGTGCCTTCCTATCTTGCAACAAATGTTAATGATAGATTATTTTTTCATAACAGAATAATGGATAATAATGCATTCTTAATTCTTGGAATTCCAGAAAGTAGATTTATAAACGGTAAACGTTTTAGTTATAATAGCGCTATGATTATGTTTCCTGATGGCAATTTTGATATATATCAAAAGATATTTTTAGTTCCATTTGCAGAATATGTTCCATTTTTTAAATCTTGGTTAGATAAAATGAATCAATTTGACGATATGGGAAGTTTTACTCCTGGCAGTGAATACAAAGTATTTCCTGTAAAAGACTATAATGTTGCAACTCTTATATGTTATGACTCTAGCAATCCAAAGATTGTTGATAAAATGGTTGAAAATGGTGCAGATATTTTATTTATAGTCACAAATGATTCTTATGTTGGCGAATTTATGCCTTACCAACATTTTGAATTGGCAAAAATAAGAGCAATTGAACAAAGAATTCCTATAATTCAAAGTGCTAACAATGGGATATCGGGTATAATTTTACCTTCTGGAGAAGTGTTGTATAAATCAGAATTAAATGAGAGAGTAGTGTATACTGAGAGAATTCCAATTTATGACTAACAGATACAAAATTATCATTCAGTATGATGGGTCTAATTTTCTTGGTTTTCAATCACAAAAAGATCCAAATACAATTCAAAAAAATATAGAAAAATCGCTATCATTTCTTAATAGTGAAAAAGAAATTAAAATTATAGGAGCTAGTCGTACTGACTCTGGTGTTCATGCTTTAGGACAAGTTGCTCATTTTGATTTAAATACCGATTTAGATAATAAAACTATAAAAAACGCAATTAATGCTAGGCTCCCACATGAAATACGAATCATATCTATTGAAAATGTTTCTGAAAACTTTCACTCTAGATATGATACAAATAGAAAAGAATATATTTATCAGTGCACTTTAGATAGCAGTCCATTGTTAAAGTCTAATCATTGGTTTGTTCCTAATGTTGATATAAATATATTAAGCGACATATCTAATCTTTTGATTGGCAGTCATGATTTCTTGTCTTTTGCAAAGTTTAATCCAGAAAAAGAGAATACAATTTGTAAGATTTTTGTTTCAAAATGGATTTTAGAAGATAAAAAGTTATTATATATTGTTGAAGGAGATAGATTTTTACATCATATGGTTAGATATCTTGTTGGTACAATGATTAGATGTTCTCAAAATAAGATTACTAGAGATGGTTTCAAAATGTTTCTAGACAAACCAATTAAAGATGCAAAGGTTTTTAAGGCTCCTGGAAATGCATTGATATTAAATAAGATTTACTATGAAAAATAAAATAATATTTTTAGCACTTTTTTTAGTTGTTTCTTGCAATAACTCATCAAACGAAAGGTCTAATATTCAAGATAATATTTATGATCTAAAACAAACAGCTATTACCAATGCTATAGAGAAAGCAAGTCCCGGAGTTGTTGGTATTCATGTTGAAACAAAGAAATTAGTTGGTCGTGATAGAAAAGGAGAAATATTTTTAAAAGGAAAAGGAGTCAATGGTTCTGGATTTCTTGTAAGCAAAGATGGTTATGTCATAACTAATGCTCACAATGTTTCTAGCATTCTTGATCTTAAAACCGGTGATGAATACATTCTTCTTGTTACTTTCCCTGGCGGAAATATGCTTGAAGCAACAATAAAAGGTTTTGATCCTCAAACTGATATTGCTTTATTAAAAATTGATGGAGAAGATTTTTTTCATTGTAATGTTGGTAATTCTGATAATTTATCAGTAGGAGAGTTTGTAGTTGCTTTAGGTAATCCTTTTAATCTTTTTGCAGATACTACACAGGAACCAATAGCTTCTTTTGGTATTGTAAGTGCAAGTGATGCAGATTTTGGAGTTCAATTCGATGGTACAGTATTTGATAATATGATTCAAACAGATGCAGCAATAAATCCAGGTAATAGTGGAGGTCCTTTAATTGATGTTAATGGAGATGTAATAGGAATGAATACATTTGTAAGAGAAGGCACTAATGTTGCTAATATTGGGTATGCTATTCCAATTAATAAAGTGATGAAGATTGCTGAAGAATTAAAAATAAAAGGATTTATAGATAGAGGAATAGATCATGGATTATTTTTTTATAGAAGATTTGCACTTAGGAATACTCAATATGAAGGTAAACTTTTAATAGCTCAAGTGCATCCAAGAGTAACTTTTGAAACTGGATTGTCGCCTCACGATAATAATGGTAATTATATACCAACAGAAGTTCTATCACTTAATGGTTATAAAGTTAGTAGTATAAAAGAATTTTCCGATATTCTTTTAAAAGAAGATGTTAGGCCTGGCGATATTATTGAGTTAAAAATTTTAAGGGATGATAAGATTAAAATCATTAATTTAAAAACCCAATAATTATGGCTAGACGTGATTTTAAATTAATTGTTCTTGGACTTCTATGCGGTGCTATGATTGGTACAGTCATAGGCGAAGTTTTCACATATTTGCTGCCTGATGATACTGCCGTTAAAGCATTTTTTTTAGAAACTTTTTTTGAGTTTCCTTTTGCGTGGATGGATGGAAATGGCACTACAGTGTTAGATTTTGGTATGATTGCAATAAATTTTGGTCTTGTTTTGAGGTTTAATGTTTGTAGTATTATTGGTTTTGCTATTGCATATTATTTGTTAAAATACTTTAGGTAAATATAAAGGAGATTTTTATGGGTTTTCCTGGTGGATGGGAATGGTTGGCAATACTTTTACTTGCACTGCTTCTTTTTGGTGGAAAAAGACTTCCTGGTTTAGCAAAAGGATTTGTAAAAGCTATAAGAGAAGTTCGTGGTGCAGTAAATGATGCCAAAGAAGAATTAGAAAAATCTGACAATTCCGAAGAATAGTTATAGATGTCTTTACCCAATTCTTTAAAGGAGAAGTTTTCTTCTGAAAAGAAGAGAATTGCTTATAGCAAAACAAATTCTGTAATAAGAACTAGGTTTGATAAGCTCTTGTCTCAAGACTTTTCTTCTAACGGCTCTTTGTATGGAAAGAGTATTCTTATAAAAGAAAATATTGCAATTAAAGATGAATACTTAACATGTGCATCTCATTTATTAGAATCTTATAAATCTCCTTATAGCGCAACAGTTGTAAATCGATTAAATGATGCAAGCGCTGCTATTATTGGTCAAACAAATATGGATGAATTTGCAATGGGATCTTCATCTGAACAGTCGCGTTATGGAAGTGTTAAAAATCCTTATGATTTGAAAAGAGTTCCTGGTGGATCAAGCGGAGGTTCAGCAGCAGCTGTAGCTGAGGGTTTATGTGATATTGCTCTAGGTTCTGATACAGGAGGTTCAGTGAGACAACCGGCTGCATTTTGTGGAATATACGGGCTCAAACCAACATATGGTAGAATTTCAAGATATGGCTTAGTTGCACATGCATCTTCATTTGATACTATTGGTATTTTATCGAGAAATATTAATGATATAGTCAATGTATTTAGTGTTATAGCAGGTTTTGATTCAAAAGATGCTACATCATCAAAAAAGAAGATATTAAATCAGAAAGAATATAATAAAAGTGTTTTGCCAAAAAGTGTGGGAATATTAAAAAAAGACGCTCTTTCTGAAATTGATAAAGACATTGCAAACAACTACACTGTCATGACAAGTTTTCTCAAGGAAAAACAAGTAAATCTTGTTGAAATAGATCTACCATATCTTAAATATTGTATTCCTACTTATTACATTCTAACAATGGCAGAAGCTTCATCAAATTTAGCTCGTTTTGATGGTATAAGATATGGTTCAAGAGAGAAATCTTCGAATTTAGATGAAACATATATCAAATCTCGATCAAAAGGGTTTGGCGTTGAAGTAAAGAGAAGGATAATGACAGGAACTTATATTCTATCTTCTGGATATTATGATGCATATTATTCCAAAGCGTTGAAAGTTAGACGTTTAATTAAAAATGAATACAATAAATTATTTTCGAAATTAGATTGTTTGTTTATTCCTACAACTGCTAATCCTCCATTTTTACTTAATAACAGATTAGATGATCCAATGAAGATGTATTTATCTGATAGATTTACTGTTCCTTGTAATTTGATTGGTTCTCCATCAATCAGCGTTCCTGGAGGAGTTACAAAAGATGGTCTTCCTATAGGTTTTCAAATTATTGGAGATTCTTTTAAAGAGGAAACTTTGTTCCATTTTGCGCATTCATTATCTAAAGCAGAATTATTTAAATAATTATAAATGGAATTTTTAAATCCGAACTTTCTATATCTGTTAGTTGCATTAATTATTTTAATAGCAACAAGAATAGTATTTTTCTCTAAGAGAAATGCTTCATTGCAAATATCTAACATAAAATCTTTAAAAATCTTTTTTAATAGGGGAGCCACATTTAAAGTATTTTTATTAAATAGCCTTTTTATTATTGCATTAACTTTTTTGATTGTCGCATTAGCTAGACCAAGAATATCTAGTTCCGATAAATTAATTAAAGTAGATGTCATTGATATCATACTTGTTTTAGACACAAGTAGTAGTATGTTAGCAGAAGATTTTAAACCAAATCGCTTAGAAGCTGTGAAAAAAGCAGCACAAGATTTTATTGAAAACAGAAGTCAAGATAGGATAGGTTTGCTTGTATTCGGCAAAGAAACATTTATACAATGCCCATTAACTATAGACTATAGTGTATTAAGTAATTTGTTAAATGAAGTAACAGTTATTGATAGAAAATATGATGGTACAGCAATTGGTATAGCAATTGCAAATGGAATTAACAGATTGCGTACAAGTGACTCAAAAAGCAAAGTAATTATATTGTTATCTGATGGAAGTAATAATTCTGGTGCTATTGATCCAATATCTGCAGCGAAAATGGCAAAAGAGTATGATATTAAGATTTATACTATAGGAGCAGGAACTAAACAAGCTGTCACATATATTCCTGATAGAGGATATATAAGAAATGAAATTGATGAAGACACACTTAAAAAGATTGCTCAAGAAACAGGAGGAAAATATTTTAGAGCAATCGATAAAAAAAGTCTTTCAGACATCTATGATGAGATTAATAAATTGGAAAAATCTGAGATTACAGTGAATTACTTCAGTCAGTATAAAGAAATTTACTTATACTTTCTTTCTGCAGGATTTCTAATTCTAATAGTATACGAAATGTTAAGTATAATTTATTTTAGGAAAATCATATGATCTTTGATAACCTCGCTCTTTCTATTATTTCGATATTAATAATTTTTGTTTTATTATTTTTTAATTATTATAGAAATAGATCAAATTCGATTTTTAGTGAAAAAAACTTTAATCCAAATTTTTTCAATAGCTTGTTTAAATATAGCAATTTTCAATTTATTAAGATTAAAAGAATTTTAGTTTATTTATCACTTTTTATTCTAGCGCTATCAATTTCTGGATTAAAAATGGGAAATACAGTTAAACCTGTTGAACGAAAAGGAATTGATATAATATTCTGTATAGATGTTTCAAAAAGTATGGATGCTGAAGATATTAAACCTTCACGAATTGATAAAGTAAAGTTTGAAATTAATAAGATTGTTAATCAATTATCAGGAGATAGGGTTGGGATCGTCGTTTTTTCTGGTTCTAATTTTCTCTATTTGCCTTTAACAATGGATTATGATGCAGCTAAATTATTTATAAAAAATATTGATACAGATATGATTTCTCTTAATGGAACAGCTGTTGCACAAGCATTGGACACATCAATAAGCTCTTTATCAAAAGATAATAAACAGGAAAAAATGATATTTCTATTTTCTGATGGAGAGGACCACTCTAATGATTCAATTGAAGCTATAAAATCTCAACTAACCAATGATATCACTATTCATGTTGTTGGCATTGGAAGCACCAGAGGCTCTTTAATTCCTATTAAAAATAATGAAAGCAAAACATTTTTAAAGGATAGTTCTGGAGAATTGGTAATGACAAAATTAGATGAGAAATTTTTAATTAATATATCAGAAATTGGAAAAGGAAATTTTTTGAGAGTTGCAGGAAGTGAATCTATTAGCGATCCCATTATAAATATTATTAATACTGGAGAAGAGTCATTGATCAGCTCTTATGAATTTTCTGACTATGATTACAAATATCAATATCCTCTTTTTTTTGCTATTCTTATTCTTTTTGTTAGCTATATTTTACCGACAGGAAAAAGAAGAGTATGAGAATATTTTTTATAACAGTATTATTTTTTCACTCCTATCTTAATTCTCAAGACTCTGGTTATCAAATGTACAAAGATGGAGATATTAATTCTGCATTACAATATTATAATACCCTATTAGAAATGGAAAATAAAGATATATCTAAAGAAAGTTTATTGTATAACATAGGCACTATTTATTCAAGTATGGACAATATTTCTGAAGCAAATTCTACATTTCAAAAAGCATACAACGATTCCCTAGAGAATTTTTCATCTGACCTTAGTTATAATTATGGAAATGCACTTTACAGATCAAAAAATTTTGAAAAAAGTTTAAATGCTTATAGAGATGCTCTCTTGATAAATCCAAATGATTCTGAAGCTAGGAAGAATTATGAATTTGTAAAAAATGAGATCAAAAAGAATAAAAACATGAATAAACAGCAAGATCAGAAACAAAATTCTAAAGAAGACAAAGAAAATAAAGATGATAAAAAAGATCAAAATTCCAATGAAAATGAAAACCAGAATAATAATCAAAATGATAATAAAAAAGATAATTCAAATAGCGACGAAAACTCCAATCAAAACGAGTCGCCTGAAGTTGATAACAGCGAAGGAAATCAAAATCGAGAAATACAGTCAAATCAAAGCGCTGAAAATATATTAAATGCTCTAAAAGAAAATGAAAAAGTAAACAAGAAGAGAAAACAAAAAAAATCTTCTCAACAATCAATTAAGGATTGGTAATGAAAAGATTAATACTTTTTTTATTGTCATTTTCTTTTTTGTTTTCACAGAATCTTGATACGATAGTAAGTGATCGAGAAATTAGTTTAAACGAATCTATAGATTTTACTATAAAACTCAATAATATTGATACAAATCCAGAGGTAAACTTTGATCCAGTTCTAGATTACTTTTCGATTATATCTGGTCCAAACATTGGAAGTGAATATAAGTTTATAAATGGAAAAAAATCTAGCTCTCGATCTATATCATGGAGAATTATACCAAAAAGAACAGGTGAAATAACTATACCAAGTTTAGATGTAAAAGTTGGAAAAAAGATTTATCTAACAAATGAGATTATAATTACTGTCTCTGAACAAATATCTAATTCTACGAGCAATGATATGTTTCTTAAGATAGAGCTTAGTAATAATAATGTAAAAGTAGGTGAACAAATAAATATTAAGTACACTTTCTTTACTAGGATAGCATCACGAGTCATAGAAACAGAGTTTCCAAGCTATGAAGGTTTCTATGAAGAGAAGCTATATGATCCTTCTGGTAGTAAAATTACTCCTGATAATTGGAGCGACGTAGTGATTGATAATTATAAATACAAATCTATAAAACTATATGAAGTAGCTCTATTCCCTATGTTTGATGGTTCATTTGATTTGGATCCAATGATAATGAAAGTTGAAACAAAAGAGAGCGATCCTTCATTTAAAAGATTATTTTGGGATGATCCTTTTTTTGATACATTTTCTCAAAAAACAAAAGCACGCATTCTTGTTTCAGATAAAAAAACTATTACTGTAAGTCCTTTGAATAATAAACCTGATAGTTTTACTGGCGCTGTAGGAGTGTTTGATATTTCTTCTTCTTTATCTTCTTTACAGGTAGAGAATGGTAATCCTGTCACATTTTACATAAAATTAAAAGGAGAAGGGAATCTAGATAATATTGGACGACCTTCAGTAGAATTTCCAAATAATTTTGATGTTTTTGAAGGAGAAATTATAAAAGAAAGAGACATATCTGATAAAGTATCAGGATCAGTTATTTGGGAGTATAATTTGATTCCAAGAAAATTTGGTAAATATACAATCTCATCTGTGAAATTTCCTTTTTTTGATACAAATACAAACTCATGGAAAAATATTACAACAAAACCAATTAATTTAAACGTAACAAAAAGTATTGAGAAAAATTATGACAATAGTAATAATAATATCTTAGCCGAAAAGGAAATTAGATATATTAAGTTAGATGTTCCTAGCTGGAATAAATACAACTCAAACAAATTTTATATTATATGTTTATCAATAGTATCTATTGCTTTTATATTATTTTTATCTCCACTATTTAGCGTTAAAATTTCTTCATTTATTGAAGATCAATCATCAAGATTCAAAAAGAATTCTGCGCTTTCAAATTCTCTAAAAACACTTTCTTTATCTGAAGATATACACAGAGATTGTTTGATTATTGTTAGCACATTTTTTCATGATAAGAATATGATTAGCTCTACAAACATTGATTCTATAATTCTTGAAGATGAATTAAAGGATCAAGTAGAACAAAAACATTTAAAAAAAATAAAATCAATCTTAGAATATTGTAATCAATATAAATATACTGGTATATCTTCTGAAAAAGATACTGCAATAAAAGAAAAGATTGTTAAAGTATTAAAGGAGATTAATAAATATGTTTAAAGATTTCCTATTAATTATTTTTATTATTAGTTCATTTGGTTTTCCCCAAGATGTTGATTCTCTTTTTGTGAAAGGAAACAATTATTATAACAATAAAGATTTTTCTAATTCTGTAAGATATTATGAAAACATCCTTAATCAAGGTTTATATAATCAAGATTTATATTTTAACCTTGGTAATGCATATTTTAAACTTGAGGATTATGGAAATGCAAGATGGGCATATGAAATGGCATTGGATTTATCACCTCGCGATGAAGATATTATATACAATTTAGACATTGCAAAGAGTAGAATACCAAGCCTTATCGAACCTCCAGATTTGTTAATTATAGACTCTTTGAATATGATCCTTGATAATTTTACCTATCGTAATTTCGTTTTTCTGACATCTATATTAATTTTATTATCTTCGGTTCTATTTATTATGTATAAGATTAGACCTTCTCAAATGAATAAGAGAATTTATTATTTTTTACTTTTTCTTTCATTCTTTAGCCTTTTCTTATCGGTTGATAGGTTCATTTGGATAAAAAATAATAAATTCGGAATTGTTACATCAGAAAGCGCTGATGCTTATTCTGCTCCATATGTAAATGAAAATATAAAAATCTTTACTCTTTTTTCGGGCAATAAAGTCCAAGTTTCTCAAAATACAAGTGAATGGATAGAAATATCTGTAATTGACGGAAGAAAAGGTTGGATTAGAGTTCAAGATGTTAGAACTTTAGACTGATATGAAAGCAATACTTACTTTATTACTATTTGGTTTAGTTTATAGCCAGGATAATGCTGATTTTATCTCACCTTCAGATTTCAGTGACAGAAAACCGGATTTGCCAGATATCGTCCTTCCAAATTTCAATGATAATTATAACTCTGAGAATTTTAATTCTATAAATATAGATGAGGTTGTGGAAGGATATAGGGTTCAAATAATGATATCAGAAAATCAAGAAGATTTAATAGAAGTGAAAAAGAGTCTTGAGGAGGTTGTTAAAGAAAAAATTTATATACAATTTGAATTGCCAAATTATAAGCTAAGGGTTGGAAATTTTTCTAGCAGAAAGAAAGCTGAACTTTACCTGAATAAGATTGTTCGTCTTGGCTATAGATCTGCTTGGGTTATTCCAACACTAATTGAATCGGACTCTTAATGTCTGGACATAGTAAATGGTCAACAATTAAGAGAAAAAAAGGTGCTCTTGATCAGAAAAGAGGAAAATTATTTTCTTCAATGGGAAGGGAGATTACAATATCTGCAAGACTCTTTGGAGGAGATATTGATACTAATCCAAGATTAAGACAAGCAATCAAGAAGGCTAAATCTATTAATATGCCAAATGCAAATATTGATAAAGCAATAAAAAAAGGTTCTGGTGAATTGGAAAATGTTATATACGAAGAAGTATCTTATGAAGGTTATGGTCCTAATGGAATCGCAGTATTTATTGAAGCCATTACTGATAATAGAAATAGAACGGTAGCTGAGATTAGACATGTTTTATCTAAATTTGGTGGTTCATTAGGTCAGAACGGTAGCGTTGCATGGAATTTTGATAAAATGGGTATTGTTTTCATAGAAGGATCTGATATTTCTGAAGAGAAAGCGTTAAACCTTTCAGTAGAAATGGATGCAAATGACTTTAAATTTGAGGATAAATTTTTTAAGATATTTTTTGATAACAATGTTCTTTATGAAAAAATTGAATTAATTGAAAATAAAAATATTGCTGTTGATTCTTCATTTATTGAATTAATACCAAAGAATTTTGTAGAAATATCTGATGAAGATTTTTCAATAATTGAAAAACTTGTAGATACTTTAGATGATTTAGAA
>MDSY01090545.1_pt1 | contig 19002 bp, 16 predicted proteins | sample 811131 | NCBI WGS metagenome assembly MDSY01 (sample SAMN05326643, study PRJNA326480) | marine metagenome | isolation source: seawater | place: Atlantic Ocean: South West | collected 2010
AAGAAGGCACACCTATGGCAAAATTATGCGAAGACGTAGAAATGTTGGAATTTGAGTCACATACGCATAAAATTGAAAAAAAGCCGTAAAAATGCCCTTTCAGAATCGCCTGTAAGGGGCTTGTAAAAAAGTCTGCTTATGTTTATACCTTATTAATTTTGCTTTTCATAGGTTTTTTGCCAGAAAACTTTGTACCCTTCTTACCTATAGCTTTTTTAACTTTACCAATAGCTTGCTTAAATAAAGGTTTAAGTATTCTGTTTAGTATTGGAGTAAGAGTTGCAGCCGTAGTTGCTACAACTGTTATGGCAAATGTTGTTGATACTGTGTTAATGCTTGGAAGATATTTTTCAACTATTGTTGTAGCTTCATATTGTACTACACATTCTTTTGTTTCTTCTACCCATTTAAACCCAACAACCTTTTCTGTACCTTTTGTATTTAGATCTCCTATTCTTGGATTATTTTTTTTTGGATCTGGACATGGTGGTTTTTCTGGTGTCACATTAGGAACTTCTGGTTGTTCTATATCAGTTTCTGGCTGCTCTACATTTGACGGAGTTTTAGCTTCTTCTACAAGTAAAATCTTTTTTTTGTCATATTGCAAAGGCACATAAGATGGTAAAGGACATATTAATTTATTTCCGTTTGGATCATCTATAAATAATTGACTGTTTTTAGTTCCATCATTTCTTAGCGTTACACAAGGCATTGATAATGCCGGTGGTAAAGTTCTAGTTACATGAATATTATTTGGTAATGATTGCTCTACAGGTATCTCTATTATTGGGATGCGAGGTATTGCTGTATTAGGGATTTGATTAATCGTAGGCATTTCTAGGAAGATAAACTTCTACATAGCTAAAACATTTAGGGCAAGATAAATTTGTAACCATAGAATACTGCGTGTCCTCTTCAGTATCATGATCGCCACCCCAAATTAATTCAGTTTTGCAATGCCAACAGTTCATTACAATTTAGGTTTTTGAGGTAATGGTAAAGATGGCCCTGTCATTTTAGGAAGAGAATCATCAAGAACTTTAGGCATCATATCGCCAACACCCCCAAGAACTTTATCCATAATTTGTTTTTGAAATTTTTCCGATTTTACAGTTCTGTATGTAAAGAATCCTGTGCCTATAATTCCTAAAACTAGAATACTAGTTACGATAGTAATAATATCTAAAACTTTTCGCATGGTAAAATTAGCAATATTAAAAGCACTATCTTTTACAAGTGTGCTTGTGTTACTGCTTATTGTAGCTCTGTCTCCTCTTTACGTCACTATGAGTATTATGACGAGACAAATGACAGAAAAATCTATTTAAGTTATTCTTGAACAATACCCCATGAAGAGCAAAGATATTTTGTTTGTCCTAATGGTGGATTACCTCTATGTGTATGAGTAAAACCAGCAGGGTAAATAATTAGCCTACCAGCTTTTGATTTTATTCTTTTGCCTATATATAAAAATTCTGTTTCACCTCCTTCTTGTATATCATTGAGAAATAACTGAACCACAAACACTCTTGAGGCATATACAAAATTATTTGCTTCGTAGTGCCAAGCATGAAAACCACCTCCATCAGGTATTTTTTTAACTTTGACATCATATATTAAAAACTTTTTTCTTGATAAAATTGAATACTCATCTAGGTAAGAATTTACATACCTTTGAATATTAGGAAGAAACTTAACTCCAAAAGGAGATGTGCCTAGCAAATTATGATAAAACAGTCCTACTGCTTTGTGATCTGTATTATGTTTTTTATCGTTATCTTGGAATAATAAATGATTTTTTTGCAAAGACTCAATATATTCAATTAGTTCATTACATTGGTCAGTTGTGAAGGCATCATCATAAACACCTATAAAGTCTTTCATTTTATTTTATGTGCATTAAAACTAAGTGTTATTCTTAATCGATCATGTTTGTCTTTTGATGAAGGTACAAAATGTCGGCAATCAGGAGTAAACAATAACAAGTCTCCCTCTTCGATTGTTAATCCTGTATCCGTAGAGTATTTTTGAAAAAATGGATGCTCAAGTTTTTTACCTAAAACTTCTGTTGTGTAAGTAAGTGCTTGATCTTTTGGGTTAATAAACTCTGCTGGTCTATCATCTTTATCAAATTGTGCATAATATATACCTGATAAAAAAGTATTATTGGTCATATGCGTATGCACTTCTTGATAATGATACCACTCATGAATATTTGTCCAATATGTAATATCATAATTAATTTTTGGATAATTAAAATGTTGCATCCATTCATCTATATACTTTCTAAAACTTAAATTACCAGAAATATTAGTATTAATATTCCATGTATTAGCCCATCTCGCCCAAGGCAATTCAAGATCAGGATTATCTTTATATTGCTTTACTAATGATGGTACTAATAATTTTTTAAGTTTTTCGTGATGCTGTACTTTTATCTTTGCTACAAGAGAAGGGAAAAGACTGTATACATTCACTTTTTAACTGTAAGCTCTTCAAGAGCAGCTATGCCGCCTCGTAGTTCGTGTATTCGTTGCTCACAATTCTTAACAACTTGAGTTGCTTTATTATAATTTTCTACAACTTGTGTTAACTCAGAGTTAAGTGCTTCAAGTTTTTGCTTTGGATCGATTGCCATAAAATGTAATGTGTAATGTAATTATTTAATATTATCAACAAAAACTATATTTATCCAGTATTTAATACTTTATGCACATTAAAAGTGCCACGTTTCTTGGTCTTGCCTCACTACCGCCATTCGATGTAGTTCCATGTCTATGTCTTCCGTCAAAACCAATATAATCTCCATCACCTCCGTCAAAGTCTCTACCACGACCACCAACAGTATAAAATACACCAGTAGGTCTACCATCACGCTCTTCTCCATTAAACTGACCCTGCAAATCTTTACTATTATTATTGTTATGGTTAATAGTGGTATTTGTTGTATGTGAATGTGACAAGTTTTGATTACCTTGTGAAGATCTTATTGATCGACCACTATCAACACCTCTGCCATCATCAAGACCCCTTACAAACTCTCCCCTTAAATCTGGTAGTGATGATCCTACGATTGCGTATAAATCAGAAAAATCTTCAGTAACTCCTTGAACAGTACCCGATCCATTTGGAATAGAATCACCATTCGCTTTTAAATAACCTGTTGGAGCAGAAGACCCTGCATAACTTATTACTGTACCTGTTGGATTACCACCACCTAAAGCAGCACCATTTATTGTCAATGCACCAGTTACGTTTACTCCAGAACTGGTAGTTTCTAATTTCTTGCTATTGTCATGATAAAGTTCTACTGCTCCATTACTTATTACAGAAACACCGCTTTCTCCACTTGTCGGCTCTAAAAAAATACTGCTTGCAGTTTTTAAAATTAAATCACCAGTTGCATTTTCTATAAATGACTTTGTGCCGTTATGAAATATGCCCATATCATTGCCAGTTCCAAATCTAGCTTTGCCATTATCTGCTAAGAAAAGATGATTAGCATTTTCTATAGTTATCGAGGAAGTAGTAACAAGATTTCCAGTTACGGCTGCTCCATAACTTTTCGTAGCAAATTTTTGACTATCATTATGAAATAGTTGAACTTCTCCGTCAGGATGAAATCTTGCACATTTTTCGCCTGTGTCTGACTCAATTTCTATTGCATTAGCAGATTGTATTTGTAAATTACCTGTACCTTGTTCTTTAATATATGAGTTGCTGCCATCGTGATAAATAAGTAAATCTTCGCCACTACCTACTTTTATCTCATCTGAATCACCTAGTACTAAATGACTTGATAAAGTGCAAGTACCAGCAATAGAGACTCCAGCACTTGTTGTTTCAAGCTTTTTACTATTGTCGTGATATAGCTCTACTGCTCCGTCATGGAGCAATTTCATCATTACATCACCATTATCTTTATCTATAAATTGATAATTGTCAGACCTAAAAATTAAAGTACCTGTAGAATTTTTAATATGACTATTTGAAGTATCGTGATAAATTTGAAAATCATTTGAACTTCCAAATTCAGCTAGAGAATTGTCTTTAAAAACTAAAGCATTTCTTGATCTATCAAAAAAAATATCTCTCCCTGCTGTTTCCCCATCAAATGTCACATCGCCAGTAAAAGTACCCCCTGCAAGAGGCATTTTAGTTGCTATTGAGTCGGTAACAGTTGTTGAGAAGTTAGCATCATCTCCAAGTGCTGCTGCTAGTTCATTTAATGTATTTAAGGTACTAGGTGCTGAATCAGCTAAATTTGCTATTGCTGTATCTGTGTAAGCAGTTGTCGCAACTTTTGTAGAATTATCCCCTGCTGATTGGGTCGTTGCTGTTACTCCGTTGGTAAGTACTCCAGAACTAGAAGTTAATCCACCAAATAGCGTGTCTCTCGTAGCTATATCTACACCATCAACTGTGCCTGATACTGTGATATTTCCAGTAACACTAAATGTATTAGCTTTACAAACAACTGAAGAAGCAGAAACATTGTTATATCCAGTTAAATTTATTGTTCCAGCACCACTAGCACCGCTACCACTAGCACCAGCTTGTATAAAAAGTTCTCCAGCAGAAAGAATAGCTCTTGCTGCTGTAGTTGTATCAGTTTCCGTTAATGTAAGTCGAGGTGCTGCATTGCTAACTGATAAATTTCCACTTGTTGATATAGTTTGGTCAGATAATAAACTTAAAATTTCTGAAGCTGTTTGATCTGCGGTGGCATTGCTTTCTATTCCATCAAGTTTTGTACCGTCTGTAGCTAAGTCTCTACCGTCAACTGTGCCTGTTACTGCTAGGTTTCCTGTAACTGTAGCTCCAGTTGAGTTTGTTGCTAATCTTGTAGTTGCTCCATGCCTAAACGAACAAGATCCGCCAGTATTAAACTCAGCCATTATTACGGTATTACCAATATCATAAAAACTTACTTGGCTTCCATTTGTTTGAAGAGATAATATTCCACCTCCCTGTTCTCTTATAATTGAATTGTCATTTGATGATTGATGAAATATGTCAAAGTCATCTGAATCCCCAAGTTTTAACTTTGCATCATCTGGTAAATCTAAATTACCAGTTGTAGTTATATCTTGCGATCCAAAGTCAGGAGTAATCTTTGACCCTGCTATCGCTGCTGAAGCATGAACATCAACATCGAAAATAGTGCCGTCAGTAATACCTTTACCTGTAACTTGTGTTAATCCCATTTAACCAGCCTCCAATGCAGCTACTTTTGTTTCTAATGTTTCTATTTTACCTATAGCTTCTTGTAATGCAGCAGTAAGTAAGGGAACAAGTTTAGAATGATCTATTTTTTGATAAACATTTTTTGTATAGCTTGCTGACCATGTTGAATCTGATGGATATGTAGCTGGGTCTTCTGTTTTACCTTTATTCCATTGTTCTTCTGTTATGTCTTTTTCTAAGAATTTACCATTTTTATCTAAAACAACATTAGAACAATTTTCTGTTGCATCTTTCTCCCCTGTTACTGCTTCTGGTACTGCTGTTGAAACTTCATGTGCAAAGAAACCATCTACTATAGTGCTTGTATCTACTTTCCAGTTAAATTTATATGGTTTTAAAGTTTTTAATCTTGTTATGCCATCAGATATAAGAACTTGATTTTCTTTTAATCTATAGTCAGATGAAGTATTAAAAGTTGTATTTGATCCTGATGTGGTTATATCTCCTACATCGCCATTTGGGTTATAAAAGACTAAGTGTTCTCTAGCTCCAGTACTAGCTCTTGAGGACAAAAGTCTACAACCATCATTAGCATCAAAAGATTTAGCCTCTGTACTTCCACCTGTAACACCAGTTTGAGAAGTAGTTGTAATAAGCAATCTTCCAAGTGTATCTACACGCATACGTTCATTCGTATTAGTTACAAATGACATAAAATTATTACTGTGGTTGTATCTAATAAAACCTACATCTTGGTCATCGCTATCTCCAAAATCTATAAAACAATCTTGCGTGTTTCCTCCAGTTCTTAAACGAAGAAATACATCATCATTAGCAGAAGTTCCTTCAGTTTTAAGTTGTAAGTTTGCTTTACCAGAAGGTACTGTAAGATCTAATTTATATGATGGATTTGTTGTACCAATACCCACTCTTCCAAATTCATCAATAGATAAAGCTTCATTTGTAATTCCGCTAGCATAATTATTAGAAGTTCCAAGAGTTAAAGTAGTACCACCACTTGTTATTTTTGCTGCAATACGAGCTATAGGATTATCGCTACCTGTATATGTAAAATCCATCGCACTAAACTCACCATTTGCATAATCACTATTTGAAATAGCAAATGCACCTTTTGTTGTGCCTGTAAAAGAAGTTAAATCTTCGTCAGAAGCAATATGAAGAGGTCTGCTAGGACTTGTTGTACCTATACCTACTCTTCCATTTGAATCTATTGTTGCAGCTAAACTTGCTCCAACTGCTATTTGTAATTTATTAGTTCCATGATCGTAATTAATATAACCTACGTCAGCGTCAGCACTATCAGCAAAGAAAATTGATGAGTTATCGCCAGAATTATTACCAGTATTAATTGTTAAGGATGTATTACCACCGCCTGTTATATCCACACCTCCACTAACTGTCTGAAGCTTTTTATTACCTGAGTGATATAGCTCCGTTGCTCCATCAGGTATAGTTCTTAAGCCATATTGACCCCCTTTAGGATGTAGTTCTACTGCACCAGCAGAATTTCCTCTTATTCTTAAATTTCCAGTTATTAAATTATCAACATAAGAATCTGTGCCATCGTGATAAATCTTTAAATCTCCTGAGTTTCCAACTTGTATCTGAGCATTATCTATACCAACTAAACCACCATGAAACTTAACATCATTGGTTCTTGTCTCAAGTCTTAAAGTGCCGTCATACCATAATTCTGCTGATCCTCCAGCAGTACCTTTTATAAGAAATTCAGAAGTGCCATGTTTAAATACCCCGAATATTCCTCCTTCTTTTACCGTTGCATAAATACTGTCACTATTACTTTCGTGATTACTTATATATAAATTTCCTGTATCGTTTTCTATGTAACTATGAGTATTATGATAAATGTCTAAATCTTGACTTGCTCCAAATCTAACTCTTGAATTATCACCAAGATGGATATTCTGTCCGTTAGAATCAAGCGTACCTCCAAGTTGAGGAGAAGTGTCCTCAACAATATTTGCTAACTTAGTTGCCAAGCTATTTGTAACTGTTGTACTAAACGCAGCATCGTCATTCATAGCTGCTGCAAGCTCATTTAGAGTATCTAAAGCTGAAGGTGCGCCATTGATAAGGTTGCCAATCGCTGTACTTACAAAAGCTGTAGTTGCAACTTTGGTGGTGTTATCTGATGCTCCTTGAGTCGTTGCTGTAACACCGTTAGTCAAAACTCCAGAGCTTGAGGTTAACCCTCCAAATAGGGTATCTCTTGTCGCTATATCAACTCCATCTACTGTTCCAGATACAACAATATTTCCTGTAATATCAATCCCCGAACTAGATGTTTGAAATTTTCTACTTCCAGCATGAAATAACTGGCAACTTGAATTGTTGTTAAAATTTGCTATTGCAACACCGCCACTCGTAATTATTCCTACTTTTGTACCATTAGTTGCTAACAATAAAGAGCCTGTACCACCATCTAGTAGATAAGAGTTTGACCCATCGTGATAAATTTCTAAATCATCACCTGTTCCTAATTTTATTCTCGCATCATCAGGTAAATCTATATGACTTGTGGCTGTAATCTCTCCTGTTACGTCAAGACCACTAGCACAATTTAAATTTCCCGGTATGTCAATATGTCCATCAGTAAAGACAGTAAAACGATCTGCATTAGAGTTTGATGCGTCTTGTATTTTAAATTTACCAGCATTTATAAAAAGTCTAAAATCAGAATCCTCGTTAGAATCAGTAAAACTTATGGTTGGATTTGTACCATATAAAGTTAAATTTCCAGTTGTACTTATATCTTGACTACCAAAGTTAGGATTTATTTTTGACCCTGCTATTGCTGCACTTGCATTTACATCAGCGTTTACGATAGCTCCATCTGCTATTTTTCCACTTGTAACGCTGTTATCTGCTGGTATTCCTAATCCAATAGTTCCATAAGTTACGATAAAAAAACTAGCTCCTGTCTCAGGTGCAGCAGCAAAAATAATATCATTTCCATCTACCGCAAATCCTGTACTAGGACTTGTTCCAGCGTTGGGTTTTTGTACTACACCGTTAACACTTACTAATAATTGTTGTGCTGAAACATCTGGTGGATTGCTGAGAGTAAATCTAGTTGCAGTACCATTAAAGGTAGCACTACCACCGCCAGAGCCAGATGACGCTGATAATGTATTTATAAATATATCTGATCCCCCAGCACCACTTATCTCTGCAATAGTGCCATTATCTTTTTTTGTAAACAATTTTCCAGTATCAGTTCTTACCGCTACTTCTCCGACAACTAAATCATTAGCACTAGGATCACTACCAGAACCTCTTTTGAGTTTAATTACATTAGCCATTGGCTTTTACCTCCTATGGCTTAATAAGTACCACCGTCTATATCAAAACCTGATACACTTCCGTTTTCAAGAAAAGTAACTAAATCTGACAAAGCAACTTGTACCATTACACCACTATCATTAATGACCATGCGATCAGCCGTAGCAAGTGTTGTTGACGTTGCTGATGTATCACCATCTAAAATATTTAATTCTGCTGTTGTGACTACCGCACCATCTAATATTTGAACTTCAGCAGCACTTAGATCAGCTAAAGAGTTAGCTGTAGTTTGACCCATACTTGAAAGTTCTGTTAGTTGATCGCTATGAGGCTCGACATCTGTGCCAATCACTAAACCTAAGTTTGATCTTGCGTTAGAAGCTGTTGTAGCTCCAGTACCACCATCTCCAACTGCAAGTGTTCCTGTTATAGAACTAGCAGCAAGATCAACAGCAATTTCAGAAGATTCAATAACAAGTCCACCATTTGATTTAAGATCAACTGACATTGTGTTTCCTGACTTTTGCAAGCCATCTGCTGCTGTAATCTGACCAGCACCAGAAAATTGTGCAAAAGTTAAATTATTTGTACCTGTAACTGCTGAACCTTTATTACTTGTACAAACAAAACCGTTATCAGCATTAGTTGTACCTTGCTCTATAAAAACAAACACACCAGCAGCATCAGCACCAGAAGCTAAATCTGCTGCTCTTGCTGGAGAAGACCCAACAACATAAATACCATTTTGGGTTGCTGTTGATTGATCTTTAACAAGAACACGATCATTAGTAGATAAAGTAACACCATCTAAGGTGTCTCCATTATTAAGAGCAGTTGATATTGTTATATTTCCTGTTGTTGCTGCTACGCACGAATCTTTAACATCAAGTCCTTGTGCAGTTGCCTCAACAAAACCCTTTGTTGCTGCATCTTGTGTATTAACTGGATCAGCTAAATCTGTAATATTTTGTGAGTTTAATGAAACTGAGGCTGTAGGACTAGCCATTTCATTTAATTTATTTGTCCTTACACCAGTATCAAAATCACTAATCTTTGTATGTAGAAGTGTAGGTATATCAGCAGCTACTAATGATCTAAATGTAGGTGCAGCAGCACTTCCAGTTGTAGGGCCACTCAGAATAGTATTTGCAGTTCTTGTTGTATCTTTATCAAAAAATGCACCTTTACCAAAAGCCTTATTTATTGTGGTAGCTGATCCTCCAGCACCTCCTGTTCCTATACCGATATAACCAATCTCATTACCTTCAGCAAACGCTAACTCAGCATTTGCCAAAGTTGTCGGTGCAGAAGATCCAGTTGATCTTTTAATTCTTACTGTGTTTGCCATTTAAAAATTTCCTCCATCGACAAGATTTTCGACAGTACGAGTAGCATCTGCTTTAAATGTACCACTACTTTGGTTAAAGTACACTATTGAGTTGTTAACTTTAGCAGTATCATCAAGTGTTGCCCCACTTGTAGTAAAGGCTGGGCCTGCTGGCCCTTGAGTTGCTACAGTTACAACGCTTGCATCTCCTTCATTAACTGTAACAGTATTGTTAGTGGTGCTAATGTTTACCGATGTCATGCTGTGTAACCCTCACTCATAGTAATTGTTCCTTCTAAATAATACTCTTTAAGACCATTAGGGTCTGTAAGTAATACATCATATTTTAAAGAAGATGGTAAGAATGTGGCTGTTTGTGTATCTGTGAGAGCTAAATCAACTGTGCCTAGTCCTCTATTTGTGTAAGTAACTGCAAAGTCCGCATATTTTATACTGCGTGTCTCTTCCCACACTTGAGCCTCAACTGTATAACCATTTAAAGAAATAGCAGCATTATTAGAGTCTTTAAACACAAGTTGTATAGAATGATCTGATCTTCTTTGGATCGTCATATTATATGTTCCCGGTGATATTGCCATAATTAAATTTTAATAACGTAAAGCATTGCTAAGTTACGAGGTCTTGTTTCTGAGCCACCCTCATTATCTATGTCAATAGTAACAGATGTATTAACGCTAATTCCAGTTGTCGCATCTGTTACTGAATTATTATCAAGAATTTTATTTTGAGCATCACCAGTTGGTACTTTGTTACCACTATTTGCGTCATCATCTCCACCAAACAATGTATGTCTATGACCGGGGTCAGTTACACTAGAACTAGCATTTGCATCTGCATCGTGGTCATGTGACTGAAACGCACCTCCTTGTGGTGTACCTATTCCTCTACCACTATCTATCCCCCTACCATCGTCAAGACCTCTAACAAATTCTCCTCGTAAGTCTGGAACATTAAAATGATTGCTATCAACAGCACCATACGTTGTTTGTATTACTTGAAATAAAGCAGCATAAGTTGACCTTGAAAGTGAAGCACCATTACATTTGACGTAACCGTCTGGAACTGAGTTGGCTGCCATACAAAAAATAGATCCAGTAGGAACTCCTGCAATTACAGTAAAACTTAAATTACCTGATGCGTCAGTTTTTAAAAATCCATCTTCAACTATTGATGGGGGTAATGTAAGAGCTACGTTTCCAGACAAAGAAGATGGAGACTGTATTGATACAAAAGGAGAACCGCTACTATCTTGAAATCTAATTGGCAATGCGTTAAGCATATCTATACCAGAATTACTTATTTCAACTCTTTGTGTGCCAGCAGTAGAAAATCCTATTCTGTTTGATCCTGACCTATAAAGTCCTGTATTAGAGTCATTGTCAAAAGATAGTGCTGGGCTACTTGCTCCAGAACCATCGTCTAATTTCAATGGGCCTGTTAGCGTGTCTCCAGCCCTTTTTACAAGTCCTAAATTATCTTCATCTAAATTTCCAACATCAAAAAAAGTAGGTGTAGTACCAAGAGTACCATCATTTCCTGTAGTGGATCTAATTAGTAATTTTTTAGGTGTAGTAGAACTATCTGCAACAAATTCACATGGTAAAATTTGACCAGCTTGTGCTTTATCTCCAAAATTATTTGTTACTACAGCAGCAAAAACATCATTAAGATCTTGCCTTACTCCAGCACCAGAATTATTAGCAATATCTTTATTAGATACTAATGCCATTTAAAAAATCTTTTCCTCCATATTACACCCCTTTGCCATAACCGACAGCTTGAAATGTAAATTTCTTATCAACTGGATTATTACTACCATCTTTAATACTTATATTAAATCCTGTGCCAGTTATAACTGCCCCTGCTGCGTTTAAGAAATCGCCATTACTATCTGTTTTTATAGTGAAATATTCTCCAGCAGCAGCACCCATTATTGTTATACCAAGTGTAGGTTTAAAAGCATTAACACCACCTAAAGTACTTGTTCCAACGAAAAATGATTTTGCAAAAGTGACATCTATACCATTTGCATTTGTTCCAGAAGAAATTGGTGCAGTTGATGTTGAAGAACCACTTATATAACTTCTTTCAGTTCTTGATTCAAATAAAGCAATAAAACCAGCTTGGCTTACATTAATATTATGACTTGTATTTTCAGAAGTTAAATTTAATCTAAACTGAAAACCTCTTCCTTTAAATGTTCCATTTGCAAAAGTATTAAATCCACCGCTAAAATCTGAATTTGCATAAGATGACCCAGCAGGCGCATTTTTAGTAGTTCTTACAACCATTTGAGCATTGACATCTTCAATCGCAGTACCATCAAAACCTGTATTTGGAACTCCTTGGATAAAACCTGTTCCGTAATTATCCCAACCACCTCCAGCAGGCCCACCTAGCTCTGGTGGTAAATCTGGAATTTGCGTTTCAATAGTTTGACCAATCTGAACTCCAATTGTCTGTAATATTCGCTTTAAATTAAGAGAAAATACACCACCTAAATCTATTATATTTTGGAAATCGTAAGTACCTGTAAGCCCATTAGTAGCTGCTGGGTTAGTAAGACTTAAAACATTATTTGAAGTACTTGTGCGAACCTTAGTACCCGGAAAATCATCATCATTATCTAATTCTGTAATAATTTCTTGTGAATCTATCATGTCTGGTAAATCTAAAATTACACTTGTCTCTCCTAAACTAAATCTTTCTCCATCATCTCTAAATTTTAAGATGTATTCACCTTCTAAAGCTGGTACGACTACTTCTGTTGTATTACCAGCAGCAGCTTGCACAAGATCTACAGAGTTAGCAAAAGTTCCAGTACCATCAGTCTTATTTGAGTGTCGTATGTAGACACGACCTCCATGCAAAACATCTGCATCAATGGATTTATCCCACCTTAATCTTACTAACTTGTCGTTTACAGGTTCAATCGTAAGATTTTGTACATCATTTGGTACTGCTTTTTTACCTTCTGCAAGAAATTGTGTTGATGATGGTGTTGATGATAATTGACCAGCAGCATTAAATGAAAATATTTTTATGTCATAAGTACCAGCTTGTGTATTCATAATTTCTATATCTGGTCTAAATACAATTTCAGTAACCCAGTTTGAATTTTCAAATCTATATTGGACTTGGTATTGAGTTACTCCAGATACAGGTTGCCAAGATACAAGCAGTCTATTTATTGCAATATTATTTCTAACAACAATTTCTTCCAAGATTGGAGTTTTTATAGTTGGTGCTGGTTTTAGTTCATTTAGTTTTGATATATTTCTTGCTGGTAAAGTAGGGAAGTCTACTGATTCTATATTGTTATATTTATCAGACCTATAAGATAATGCACTAATAGAATAATTTACACCATCCTGTTCTTCTACACTTACAACTCTAAAGGTTTGTGGTTCTTCTCCTGTTCCATCACTTTCTAATAACCAAATAGAATTTATGTTTGGAGCTTCAGCTTGACCACTTGAATTTAAAAAAGCAGAATTAACATTTATTTTATCTCCAACAACAGTACAAGCTTTTTTATCAACAGTTCCATCAGGCATAATAACGCTTACCTGTTTATTACCACCACCAAAGGTTTCAAGATTAAAACTATCATCGACTGTTATTTGTGTTGTTGTAGCAGCAGCAATACGACCAGATCTTCTATCTCCTTGCCTAACTGGATCATTAACAGCAATAACACTTCCCGGCCTAACTATTGCGCCTGCATCCATTGATGTAGCAAAGTTTATAACTTCACTTTCCTGTTCCTCCGAGAAGACTAATGCACGAGCTAAACGCTGCGCTTGACCCCTAGAAGTACAACCAAAACTTCTAATTTGCTTATAAACTATTCCAAGTTTTGCTCTTCTATTAACTTCTGCTGTACTATCGCCATCACCATAAACCTCAAAATCTATTTCTCTTGAATCCATATTAAAATAGCTAACACTCACAACAGAATGTCTTTGTTTGAGACTTGAACCTGTATAACTAAAGCCTTCTGGAGTTACATTAGCCAAGCTAAACAAGTAACTAGGATCTGTAGGTCTATCTTGAATAATAGAAATAGAACCTTGTGACCATAGAGGAATACATCTCATTATCGCTGCTAAGTCTTTAATAAGCTCGAAAGCTTCTTTAGATGACTGTATATTTACATTGCAACTAAATCTTGGTTCTTTACTTCCAAACCCATCATTAAGAAGTGTACTTCCTCCATCATTACCAGTACAATATCTGCTGGCAGCGACAAAACTATATAGGTCTAAATTTTCGTACAATTCTGTATCGTTAGCTTGATTAGGAGCTATATGAGTTCCAAATCCATAGCGTTTAGTTGTAAGGAGATCTAAAAGTATCATTGCTGGATCACTACACCAAGTCGCAGCCGTCATTTGACCAGCAAAAACGTAATTTTCTGGATAATGTATAAAACCGAAGGAACTACAAGTTCCTAAACCTAAATTATCAGCAATAGTTTGATTAGTAACAACTGTAGGAGTTAAACCACCATTTGCTGCTGGTATTTTTACTTTAATACCTCTTATCCTGTATGCTCTTTTTGGTATTGAACTAAATTGTTCAGAGTCTATTCTTAATTGTGCATAAGCAGAGTCAGGATATGTTTGCGGATCATCTACTATTTCTTGCATAACAGAAACACTAAATTCATCTTTTAATGAATCAGTAGTACTATCTGCTGTAACTCGAAGAACTTTGATTGCAGCTTGTGAATATGTTGCTGGTAAATTTACACGATATTCTTTTGAGTAAAGATCAGCAGATCTACCAGTTATCGTATCTGTAATTTTGTCTGTAGGAGTTCCGTTGTTTATTTGTAATTGTATTTTTAAATCAACAGTTGAACCTAATAAATCTCCGTTATCTTTTGCTTTTTGTAATTGAGGAAAAGATATTGTTACTCTAACTGCATCTTTGTTAAGCGATATAGCTTGTGTTACACCACCATTAGCAACTGTACAAAGTCTTGGAAAACCAGCTAAAGGACTTGAATTTACAGGACTACTTGATTCAATCCCCGGTATAACTAATTGATTGTTTGTTCCATAACGTGCATCTAAGACAACACTTTGAAAATTAAAATCTGTATCTGTTGGACTACTGTTACTAGCATTAGCGTTAAGTATTGGTGTGTCGTTGAGGAATATATCTTTTTGTGCTGCTGTTAGATAATCGGCTGAACTTTTAGAAATATTAGCTTTTGATGGTGTTGCAAATCCCTCTATCTCACCTTCTGATAACAAGTCTTGTATTGTCGCAAACTGTTTACTATTTAAAGTATCAGGCGCACGATACGGAGTAGGAGGAGTAGGAGGGCCACCAGCACCTTTGATGATTTTTTTTGTCATGCAACCACCTGATTCGTATCAACAGAAGCGGAAATCACCACAGATCCGCACACGATTTCTCCATATACAATCGGATGTGCTGTTCCGGCTCTCGATGTATTTTGCACCCCTGAGAAGTTAAAAGATATTCGTGGGTCATCTTCTGGCTCATCAAAATCAGGTAATGGAAATAATATTTCAGAAACTCCATTTAAAACTAACCCTGCACCTACAGCACTAAGAGCCGTACCAACAGTTGTTAATGTTCCAATAGTACCTGGGTTTAAAGGGCCAAATACTCCAAAGGCAGACTTTCCAAATAACCCAGCACCAGGGAATAAAAAACTAGCTCCAATTAAAGCACCACCTAATAAAATTCTTTGAAAAGTACTACCACCAGCACCACTTATGACAGGTACGAAATGTATTTCTGATTTTCCTATAGGATCATGTATTTGATCTTTATCTAATTCATTATCTCCAACTAATACTTGATAATATCTATTATTCATATATGCTTCTAGTTTTGGAAAATTTGTTATTAAAAATTTAACTGCTTCTGCTGTTGTTTTTACAACAGCCTCAAATTCATCTTGACCTAAAAACTCAGCAAGTTCTCCATGTAATTTAATTTTTCTGAGCATAACGATACCTCTTACCAGTACATTTTTGTAACCACTCAGAATATGGCTCTCTACAAGATAGTCTATCGGCTAAATGATGTAAAACCATATCTCCTAAAAAAATAGCTACATGATTTAAAGTTGGATGTAATATTGACATCAATAATACATCACCTTTTTTTAAATTCTCATCTTTATCAAGTTCTCTAAATCCAGTTTGTATTGCATACTTTTCAAACAAAGGATTATCTAAAAATTCTTCTGGTGACATACTTCTTTCATAATCCAATAAATTTATACTTAGTTTTTGCTGATAATAATCCCGAACTAAAGCCCAACAATCTGTTATACCCCAAACCCATTCTCTTCCTATTAATGGTGCTTTATAACCTTGTGGCTCATAATATCCCCATGTTTCTAGCTTTGGATTAACTATATACCAAGGTAAATTACTATCCTCACAACCAACTTTATCCGCTTGCGTAGGCTCTGGTGAGGAGACAGGATGGCTATGAAAAACTCCAATAATATCTCCTAGTTTATCTGCTTTTACATAATCTTCTGGATCAAGAATAAAACATTGATTAGCTGTTATAGATAAATTACGACAAGGAAAATATCTTTCTTTACCTTTTACATTTAAAACTAAACCAACAGCTTCTTTAGGGTCTTGGTCTTTCGCATGAAGTAATGCAGTTTCTTTCCAATTCATCCTATAAATGTACCTATAGACGGAAAAAGATCTCTGGTGCATTGACGTTTTGGCGCACGAATACCAGCCATATCAAAAACTGCTGCTAATTCAAATTGAACTACAGTTCTATTTTCTGCTGATTTTCGATCTATATAATATTCCTCTCTAGGAAACTCTGCATCTGGATCAGGAGTGCCAAATGGATTAGTTGCACCAGAAAAATTAGCAACATCTAAAAATTTTGCCATTGTTCTAATTCTTGTCACTTTAGCCCCTGTCAAATCATTACCAGCCGTAAAACTATTTGCAGCCAACAATACAGCCGACATACTAGGAGTTCCCATATTACTTACAGTTATTGTTGGTCTTGGTAATTGTCCTCGTTGAAATGCAAAACCAGTAGCCTCTACAGGGAATCTAAGATATTCCTCTCCATTCCAAAAAATATTTCCATATGCATCAAGATCGCTACCAGAATGAAATCTATGTACTGTAGTTATATTTGTGGGATTACCTGTAGCGTAATTAAGTCCTTCTTTTAATTCAAGTTTAAATAACTCAATAATTGAGGATGGATTTACTTTTTGTATATCACTAAAAACAGGTGCAGTATCTATTGTCATGGTTCAAATTTCTGTACAAATGTAGCTGTTATCGTAGCTAAATTAGGCAAATCAATTACCTTACTCCATTCTGGACATACAAATTTATATGATGCTGATTTTGTTATAGATACATTACCGTTTGTTGTCGCACCACTAGCTGCTGTAACCAAAAAATTATTAGCATTAGTAATAGAAGAAACTATATAAGTACCATCAGCAGCAGTTCCAGAGGTAAAGTCAATAACCAAAGAATCACCAGCGAATAATCTATGATTTGCAACAGTTATAGTTATAGTCGTACTACTTTGTGAATATGTTCCTGTTTTAGTAAAAGCTTCTCTTGGTGGAGAGTATGTAAAACTTGCCTTATCTTGCGCTCTTTCTTGTAAAAAATATTCAATCGTATCTGACTCTTCCTCAGTAATATTTTCCCATTTTAAATTAAAAATTTTAGGATCTTGATTATTTGGCAAACCAAAGCCTAAACGATGCTCAAATCCATCAGCAAAAGATACAACCTTAGTTTTTGGTTGTGATTTTTTAGTAACACTAAATGAAGGTTCAATAGCTGGAAAGTTTGCCATTTATCTTAAAAGTCCTCCTGGTCTTTTTTGTTTAATCATTTCTGATTGAATAGCAACAGCTAAAGCCTTGCCAAATTGTTCTGATCTCGCAGAGTCTCCTTCTACAGAGCTACCAGAAGCATCTACATTTACAACAATATTACCAACACCTCCAGAACTTTGCACTCCAAGCTTTCCATTCGCACCACGTTTCAACGGCATGATTGCTTCCGGGCCAGCTTCGCCCATAAGCCCCATTCCTTGGGCCATAGGAAATAATGTGGGCTTTTTAATTATGCCCCCATACGCAAACTTAGAAATTTTATTACCAGCATCGTATACATTTCCCATTGCATTTTTACCACCTGTTATTCGATCAAAAAATGGAAAAGGGCTTAAGAAGTTAAGCAATGATGCTCTTACAAGCATTCTGGTGAGATCAGACATAATTGATCTTGCTAAATCACTAAAATTTAACTTACCTGTCATTACAAAATTTACTAAAGCGTCTTCCATACCTTTAAATGCACTACCTACAGCATCTTGAGTTTGCTTGGCAAAATCACCGATAGTGTCAAAATATGCTTTAGCTCCCTTTTGAATATTATTAAGAGATTCAGTTGTCTCATTTTTAGAGGTTTTATTTAAATCAGCTACAGTTCCTTTAAACTGACCTGTTAGACCATCATAAACATTACCACCAACAGTAAAATCTTTTGGAATAAATTGTGATCGTAAATCTGATTGTGCTGATGCTTTAATACCTACTTGTGTTGCTCTATTTTTTATAAGTTCTCTTTTCAGTTGATTTGCATGCTTAGTATCTTGTTTTGCTAAAACTTTTAATCTTGCATCAATATTTCTTATTTGCCTATCAGCTTCTTCTATTGTTTTTCTCAATCCTTCTTCTTTCATTTCTATTTGAAACTTTTTAACACGTTTAATTACTTCATTAAAAGCTCCAACTGCTTGTGCTGCAAAAGTTTGGAATGCTGCACCCATTGGTCTTAATATATCCCCTAAACTATCTTTTAGATTAGACATTTCTGTCCTTAACCTATCACCAGCAGCTTCTGGACTTGCAGCAAGTATTTCTGCATTTTCTCCATAAGTATCAAATAATTTTTCTGCAAACTTCATAAAATCATCTAACGTAACTTTACCTTGCTCTAATGCCTTATCTAATTCTGCTGGAGTTTTATCCATAGAATCTGCAAATAAAGTAAACGCACCGGGTAGTCTTTCACCCAATTGTTGTCTTAATTCTTCGGCTGATACTTTGCCTTTTGAGAACACCTGGCTAGTCGCTC
>MDSY01003835.1_pt1 | contig 19000 bp, 17 predicted proteins | sample 811131 | NCBI WGS metagenome assembly MDSY01 (sample SAMN05326643, study PRJNA326480) | marine metagenome | isolation source: seawater | place: Atlantic Ocean: South West | collected 2010
AAAAGTGAGCGTCCCTATTTAATTACGTAACGAGTTCATGAGGACGGAGGACGAATAATCCCCCTCACACCGCAGAATAATGGAAGTTGTTTTTGTTATTCTTGGTGTTAGTGTATTTTTGTTTTTTGAAGATATTTAAAAGAGATTGCCTAGTTTAATTGAATTAGTCCAAATGTTTTTTAAAAAAGTATTGCATGGACAAAAAAAGTGATTTTGATGTTTATTAGAAAGTTATATTTAGTTCTTCTACCACTTTTATATTTTGGTTGTAAACAAAATAACAATAATTCATTAAAAAACTATCCATTCAACGCTTCAATCCTAGATACATGTTTCAAAACAAAAATGCTAAATTTTGATATTGATTCATTAAGATCCATAATACAAATCAAAGATTCGTTAGAAGGTGGTTACGAAATGAGTTTTTTACATGGAGAATTTGTCAAAGAATTTGAAATGAATACTATTAACCTAAACTTGAACGAATTAATTGATTCCTCTACATTTGGGAATAATAAACTCATAGATGAAATAGGGCAAATTCAAGAAATTGTTTATTTCAGTTTTACCAAAAACGGCGAGTATCGATCTAGAGAGGATTTCATTTTAGTAAATACTGACTCGGCTCAATTGACTATATTTTATAACGATTTTAATGATGGTAAAATAGCCTTTAATATATTGAGAAAAGAATCTATTCGGAATATCTCTACAAAATTTTCAGAAGTAAAATTTAGATTTAAAAGACATGATGACTTTTATGATGGGAGTTTAACAGGAATGTATTATTCATGTGTTAATGATAAATTAATAATCAATTACTCAGTGGCTCCTACTACAAAAATGCAAAAACAGATTGAATCAATTTTTAATCCGAGCATAAAACATGGCAACTAAAATTAAACAGTTAATAATCAGAGGATTACTTCTTCTATTTTATTTTGTGATTTTGGGGGGTAGTTTACTGGAAGGTTTATTTTTGTTTTTTGAGGAGCTCTTTAAAAGTGAGCGTCACTATTTAATTTGTTAAAATCATGAAATTACTTTTTGGATTTTTAATAGCAGGTAATATTGCAATTTGTCAAGTGAACAATATAATTTATTCAGAAAAATTAAATGGTGAAGTTTGTAGTGTTATTACTGAAATAATCCGGAATGATATGATCAGAGATACAGCTTTTTGGATTAAAGAAACTAATGATACAATACTTTATCAAGTTGGAGCTAAAGTTTTTAAAGACAATAGTATATCAGAGGTCTATATCAAATTTCCGAATCAACTTGGAACGTCGGGATACAATGTTAATTTCTTTAAAGATTCGATGATAATCTTTCCACAAAATGGGTTTTTTATGGATTCAATTAAATCTTATAAAATTGAAACAATGAATCATAAGAAAATTATCAGCATTCAAGGAGAATTCAACCTTTATCTTTTAGAGTCAATCCTTTTAAAACTAGATACCATCAAGAATATTTCCCAAAACTTAAATAATAGAAAAAAGATTTCGTTTAAAAATCATGATAGAAATGAAGTTTTTAAGTTCCGTTTTGATAAAATGAATAATTTAAAATCGATAATAAAAAAGGTAAATGGTAAAGTAGTTAGAAGAGAAAAAATAAAAATATATGAAAAAGATAAATATGGTAATTGGACTAAAAAGTACCATGTAATAAATGACCAACCATGTTTTGAATATATCAGAACTATAAAATATTTGGGGACAGTCCCCAAATAAAAAAACGTCTTAAAACTTTGTTTTTATTGGTGTTTTGGAGCTTAAAAAGGTGTTCGAAACAGGGCGTTTTGGCACAGTTATTTGTTGTTTTGTTTCCCGTTTAATCTAAGAAGTAGATGTTTTTGTTTTCAGAACGAGAATTGAAAATACAGAGATTAAGATATAACGATGATTATTGTGTTAAATAACATGTATAGTTTTACAAAATGGATATGGAATGATTCCTAAAACTAACGATGTTAAAATACCTGGGAATAGTCCCCATATTAGGTCCGGTAGGAACGGGAATTGGAGTAGATATTCTTGTAGCAGTTTATTTGTATGACTTTTACTAGGATGATATTAAGCGAGATGATTACATTGCGGAAGCTTCTGTAGTTGGTGTTATTGCCTTCTTTGCTATTTGTTTACCACTTAAATACTTTTTAAAGCTAAATAATTCAGGATTAAATATAACAGTAATTAGTGTTATTTTTATTGTGACATTAAGTGGGTACAGAGCTATCATTTCCCCTTTCATTTGTTGAACTAGTTAGTGGTTGTAGTAGTTTTTCACAAGGCCTTTTTATGCTGAGTATTTTTTGCTGTTCAATTGTACTGTTTTCTTTTTTTCTGTTTGCTCGATAATTGAAACTTGTGGACAGAAACAAAATAAAAAGTGGTTCTAAGTTTAAATAGTTACACCCACTTTTTCAGGACAGGGATATAGCAGAAGATGTCCTCTTTTTTTGAAATTAATATGGAAGCTCACTTTCTTGGGTCGAAAAGTCATAGCTTTTATATTAAAAAGTAAATTTTTGATAGTCACCAAGTTGAAAAACCATTTAAATACTTGTTTTATTGGTTATTCGGAAATTTAAATAGGGAGAATCAGATTTTTGGAGTCAACAAATTAAACAACTTACTATCATTAATATTTACGGAAAAACTAGACTTTTGACTCTATATTTCTTCAAGAATTAAAAACTTTTAAAAAAGATGATTCAGATACGATTACACTTTTACTTTATTGTTGCGATAACCCATTAATTTTATATCTTCATCCTGAAGTAAATGAAACACAATTAACATATTATCGTAGTGGGTGCATGATCAAATATTTTTTAAAAACACAGCTTTTAGCTCTTTACTTCCTTGTATTATTGGGATGTGGTAAATCGGAAACGATTCAAACAGATGTCCAAAAATTGGAAACGATTGCTGTCGGCCCTCTTTTTGAAGGGATTAATACAGCAACAGTTGAATTCGATATTCAGAAAATCCTGCCAAAGGAGGTGAAAAAAGAACAACTTAGCGAGGTTAGATTAAAGAGTATTCAGCTCAATGTAGTAAATAAAGACGCACCCATTCCAAATTCTTTTACTGTTTTATTGGCTTCGCCTAACACAAGCATGAAAGAATGCGGATTTATAAATGAAGAATCGATTAAAAAGAATAAGTATATGGTGAGTTTGACAAAGGAGCAGGAGTTTTTAGTAAAAATCCTCCAAGATGAAATGCAAACTCTAGTAATCGATTTCAACCTTGAGGGAGATTGGTACGATGATTTATCAGTGACTGCTGCTATTGATTGGGAATTAAAAATTAAAAAATAATAAGTTATGAAAAAGTTTAAAACATTAACCATCATTCTTGCTGGATTATTTTTGTTTACATCAATGGTAGGAGATACTGAAGAAGGAGATAAATTGGTGGGTGTATGGGAACCAAGTAATAAAAAAGTTAAAGTTAAGATAGATAAAATATCTGGCAAATATTATGGTAAAATTGTTTGGTTAAGAGAACCGATTGATCCAGTCACCGGAAAACCTAAAACAGATAAAAACAACCCCGATGAAAGTCTAAAAAACGTTGCTCTTAAGGGGTTTAGAATGTTAAAAGATTTTGTGTACAGCGGAAATGGAGAGTGGTCTGATGGTACAATTTACGATCCTCAAAACGGAAGCACTTATAATTGCGTGATTAAATTAAAAGATGAAAACACTTTGGATATAAGAGGATATATTGGATTGAAAACGTTTGGAAGAACAGATGTTTGGAAAAGATTAATCATGAAAAAGAAAAATAAAAAGTAAAAATCATGAATTTAAAAGTATTAATTTTTTCATTGTTTCTTGTTCCTATTGTAACTTTCGCACAAGAAGAAGAGGACTATAGCATGTATGACGATTTAGAGTACGCAGATGAGGGGGGAACTACATATGCAAGTCCTAAAATTAATGGCGTAAGCCCTAATCGATTCATAAATGTTGCGTGGGATTTGCAGTCCCCATATACCTTAAATTCATCAGAAATAAAAGGTTTTACTCCCGATGCTTCTTGGTCAACAAAAGAATCTAGTAATGTTAGTTATACAGGTGGTTTACGATTAAATGCAAACATTCCGGTAATTTCAAGAAACAATATCGTCTGGCAAATGGGAGCCAATTACATGAATACTAATTTTAGTATTGATAAGGCAGACCCATCAGACGAGTCTATACTATCAGAGTTAAATAGTCGTTCCTTAAAAACAGGTGGGCTTTTCACTACCGTTTATAAGCCTTTAAATGAGAAACAATTTTTAATATTTCAAGGGCAGGCTGATTACAATGGAAACTACACACTTAGTGATTTTCATTCTTTGGGACTTACCAAATACAGCGCTGCTGTTTTGTGGGGGAAAAGACCCCATGATAGGTTGCAATGGGCGATTGGTGCATCAAGAACCTATAGAGTAGGTGAATTAAATTACGTCCCTATAGTTATGTATAATTGGACTTCTAAAAACGAAAAATGGGGAACAGAAATTTTATTCCCTGCTAGAGCTCATGGGAAATATTGGGTAAGCAAGAAGAGTTTAATCATGTATGGATATGAATTAGAGGGAGGTAGTTATCATTTAGAAGGACTATCCAAAGACGGAAATAGTTTTGAATTAAGAAGAGGAGAGATAAGGCCTCGAATCGAGTGGAATAGAAAGCTCGTTGGATTTTTTTGGCTGAATGCTCAATTGGGTGCCCGAATAAATTATGGGTTTGCATATGATGAATTAGAAAACGGGAAGGAATTCTTCAGAGGCTTTTTTGGAAAACAAGAAATTGAAGCCTTTTCTTCCTTAGGTACATCTCTTTATGGACTAGTTGGAATTAGCTTTGTAAGCTTATAAAAAGAAGGTTTTATTAGAAGAGTTTAACAAAAGAAATTAAAGGAGAGAGAAATCTTTCCTTTTTTTGTTACCTGCTGTTTTCAATTACTTTTACTCAATATATAGAGAATGTGATTTTTTACTTATTGTTTGCTGTTGTAAATTATGATCTTAGTTTCAAGTTTTTATAATTAAGATAAATGCAAGTTGTTTCAGCTAAATAACGAAAAAGATTTTCTACACACATTTTATTCAAGAGTTTGGAACTTACCTAAAAAAGGATGTTAATTTTTTAAATAAAATGTGAAAACGAGTGTTTCATTTTTTAAACTAAACTTCTTCATGCAATTTTTTGAACTAAATTATGTTTAACGTAAAAGATATTGTTATGAAATTAATAAGTTTTTTAATTTTTGTAGCTGTGATTTTTGGTTGTGATGGATCAGAAATAAAATTCAGCGAACCACAACCTTCAAGAGTGAATTCAAAAGATAGGATACCTAGTTATTTAGAGGGATACTATGAATTAATTTCGGACACCTCAATTGTTGGTGACTTTGATAAAATATATCCTTTAAAAGAAAAAGAAAAAGAATTAAAATTAAATGTTGAAAATAAGATTAAAATAACAAGTCGAGGATTTTTTAATTATTTACAAGGTGATGTTGAGTTAGAATTAAAAAAATCTGATTCCGTAATTAAAACATATGATTTAAAAAAAGCGATGTTTGATACGCTTGTAAATAATTATTATAAGCGTGCAAATTATACATATAATGTAGTTGCACTTACAGATAGTAGCATAACCTATAAATTTAATTTAATAGATACTATGTTTTATATTTCACCAAAAAATATTTTAAAAATGTTCAAAGGAGTTCCATATTTAAACATAAATTATGCCCCCAAAAACTGGACTGTCTTTCAAATTAAATCGAATAAAGATGGATCCTTATATTTTAAATCAACTTCCAAAGCTGACGAGAATGTTTTAAGAAGAATAATGAGTATTAACAATGAAGTTTTAACAAAAGATAGTTTAGCCCCTTCCAAAAAATCTTTTTTAAAATTCATAAAAATGGAAGGGTTTGAAAATACAATTAAATTAAAAAGGAAGGTAAAATAAAATACTCTTTAAGCTTTTAGGCGTAAACTTCGAAATACCATATATTTGCTTCATAATTATATTCAAAAAATGCTCAAATGAAGGTTTTAAAGTTTGGAGGTACGTCAGTTGGTTCTGCTGAAAGAATGAGAGGAGTGGCAGATATTGTGGTAAATAACGAACCGAAAATAGTTGTTTTATCGGCTATGTCGGGTACAACAAATAGCTTAGTTGCTATTGGTGAAAAGCTATATGCAGATAACAAAGACGGAGCCAAACAGGCAATTGCAGATTTAGAACAAAAATATTTTAAAACTGTTAAAGAGCTTTACAAAGCAGATGAATTTCAAAATAAAGCAAATGCGATTATTAAAGAGCATTTTGATTTTATGAAATCATTTGTTGTTAACGTATTTAATTTGTTTCAAGAGCGAGCATTGTTGGCGCAAGGTGAGCTTTTAAGTACTAAAATGTTTCATTTGTTTTTAGAAGAGGCAGGGGTAAAGAGTGCTCTACTTCCCGCTTTAGATTTTATGAGGATTAATCGAGATGAGGAGCCTGATATGGATTATATTCGTGAACATGCTGCCAAGGAGATTAAGAAGAGAGATGGGATAAGCTTATTTATTACCCAAGGATATATTTGTAGAAACTCTTTTGGTGAGATAGATAATTTAAAAAGAGGTGGTTCTGACTATACAGCTTCAATTGTAGGTAACGCTGTAAGTGCTTCAGAAATTCAAATTTGGACGGATATTGATGGTATGCATAATAATGATCCTAGGGTTGTTGATAAAACTAAGCCGGTAGCTAAACTGTCTTTTGATGAGGCTGCTGAGTTAGCATATTTTGGCGCTAAGATTCTTCATCCACAATCGATTCGCCCAGCTGCCCAATTAGGAATTCCTGTCAAGTTATTAAATACAATGGATCCTTCAGCTAAAGGAACTACAATTTCTGATGTTACCGGTGATGGTTTTGTAAAGGCTGTTGCTGCCAAAGAAGGAATTACTGCTATCAAAATTAAGTCTGCAAGAATGCTTTTGGCTTATGGTTTTCTTAGAAGTGTGTTCGAAGTATTTGAAAGGTATAAAACTCCTATTGATATGATAACTACTTCGGAAGTTGCCGTTTCATTAACTATTGATGACACCACTAATCTTGCTGAAATTATTGAAGAGTTAGAGGCTTTCGGAATTGTTGAAATTGATTCTGATCAATCAATAGTCTGTGTGGTAGGTAACATGGTAAGTGAAACTGAAGGTGCGGCAATTAAAATTTTTGAAGCGTTAAAGGAAGTACCTATTAGAATGATTTCTTACGGAGGATCTAAACATAACATATCATTTGTTACTGAAGGAAAATATAAACAGAAAGCGCTTCAAGCTTTAAATGACGGGTTATTTACTTTTTAAATTTGATTACAAAAAATAAGTAAATGTCTCGCCCTTAAGCGGGACATTTGTGTATGAAAAGAGTACAATATGAATACAGAATTATTAAATAAAATAAGTGGTTTTCCAACTCCATTTTACTACTATGATTTGGCACTTTTAAACGCCACTTTAGATTTTGCAAAAAATGAAGCAGACAAATATGGTTTTCATTTGCATTATGCTGTTAAAGCGAATTTTAATGAGCCAATTTTAAATTTAATTTCCGAAAAGGGATATGGTGCAGATTGTGTCAGTGGAAGAGAGGTCGAGGCTTCAGTTAAAGCTGGATTTAAAGCTGGTGACGTAGTTTTTGCAGGAGTTGGAAAAAGCGATGCCGAAATTAATGCTGCTTTAGATTTAGATATTTTTTGTTTTAATTGCGAAAGTATCCAAGAAATTGAAGTTATCAATGAATTGGCTTTAGCAAAAGATAAAACAGCTCAAATTGCGTTAAGAATTAATCCAAATGTAAATGCAAATACGCATAAATATATAACAACTGGTTTATCCGAGAATAAATTCGGTATTAACATGTGGGAGCTTGATGCTGTTTTAGAGGTACTTCAAAAAAGTAAGTGTATTGAACTAATTGGATTGCATTTTCATATCGGCTCACAAATAACGGACCTAACTTCATTCAAAAATTTAACCTCAAAAATTAATAAAATTCAGGAATGGTTTTATTCTCGTCAAATTATTGTTAAGGTTATTAATGCAGGTGGAGGTTTAGGAATCGATTACCATAACCCTGATGGTCAGATACCTGATTTTGCTGAATACTTTAAAATTTTCAACGAGTTTTTGGAATTAAGATCAGGACAAGAAGTTCATTTCGAGTTAGGGCGATCTTTAGTTGCTCAATGCGGTAGTTTAATATCGAGGGTACTTTATATTAAAAATGGTTTAAAAAAGAACTTCGCGATTCTTGATGCAGGAATGACTGAATTAATAAGACCTATGCTTTATAATGCTCATCATGAGCTGGAGAATTTATCTTCAAATTCTTCAAGTTTAATTAAATATGATGTTGTAGGACCTATTTGTGAAAGTACGGATTGCTTCGCTAAAGATTTAGAATTGGCAGAAACTAAAAGAGGAGATATATTTCAAATTAAATCTGCTGGTGGATATGGTGAAGTTATGGCTTCAGATTATAATTTAAAGACTTTATATCCAGCACAATATTCAAAATAGATATTTTTTAGGTTTACTAAAATCTAAACAGCAGACCTGCATATCCATCTAGAGCATTAGTTGATTTAGGAATTATTGCACCAAGAATATTGTTGGTTCCAATTTGGATTTTTAAAGTATTAATTAATTTAATATCAGTATTCAATCCTATTCTTAAATTACTGTACCCGCCATAAGCCGCAGTAATTCCAGGATTAAAAAGTGGTAAATCAAAATTAAGTCCAGCTCTAACAAAAGGCGTATAATTTGCAAATAACCTATGACGTGCTAATAAATCAAAGTAAATTAGATTTAACTTTTTCTTATAATAAACAGTGAAATCAACAGGTATAATTTTAAAGATATCTTCCTTTTTGGAAGTTATTAAACTATCTATCGAACTAAATTGATTCCAAACAGAATCAGATAACTGAAAGATATTTTCAATTTCAATTCCTTCAAAATGAAAAGTTGTGTCTATATCTGCAGATGTTGCATTTTTCCATAGTATACCGCCAATATTTTCAACCGAAATAAGAAGATTACTACTTTCAGTTTGTTGCGAATAGTGAATGTCAAATTTTGCACCTAAGCCTTTGGGGGAACTTGTGGTTAAATTTTCTGACATTGAAATTGAGCTCTCTGAAGCTGATAATGCTAAATAATCACCATTCTGCTCGGTGAAAATAGATGCGTTCTTAAGATTTAAATCTGTAAATCCGTGCCCTAAAACTAAACCTATATCTCCCCATAAACTAGTGCATGTATTTGATGTGATTTTAGACGTACCAAAAGAGAACTCAAGAAAAGAGTAGGAGAGGGCATTGAAATTAGTATTATTTAGATTTAATGTTGTACCTGCAAAAGGTTGGTTCCCATAGAATATCAGATCAAATAAATCTCTAGTGAATCTCAAATCAACTTCAGTTCTTGTACCAAACCCAAAACCAAATAGTTTACTTGTTTTAGAAGTATCGTTTAGAGCTGAAAATAAGATATTAATATCTCCTATTGCATTACCTCCGAAATAATTTTTGTTTTTTATCTTATCAGATGCTTCTTTTTTTAAATTATCATCAATAAAGCCAGGGAATATGAACTTATTCATAAAGTTTTGAGGAATACTTGAAGAAGCAACTCCACCAATTCCATTTACAATAATTTGAGTTGATGAATCTGGAGTTAGGAAATTGTTTTGAGCATTAACCGAAAATGCCATTAAAAGTATTAATACTGATAGTAATATTTTCATAGTCCTAGTTTGAAAATTGGTATTTAAAGTCACCAACCAATTTTACTCTGAATGAGTAATCACTGTAAATTTTATAAAATGTTTTTTCTGTATCTGATAACTCAAAAGTGTGGAAGCCTGCAACTACATAAATTTTACTTGCAGATTTAATGATATCCATTTTTTCTTTAGTTATATCAAATTCAATAACAGTTCTTGTTTCAGAATTAACCCGGCCTATATTGTTGACTCCAGCTCTAATTATGTTTTCACTGCTCCATAAGGAATCAATAATTAATTCAGAGTCGTCTAGAAAATATAGAGATGTTTTTGCGTCTAATGGGAATCCATTATCAATTATTAATCTAAACTTACCACTTTCAATTTCATTACCTTTTCCAGAATTCAAATTAAAATCAAGAGTGTCAACTAAGACAAGTGAGTCAGCAATAACAGACAAAGGAACTTCTAAATTTAATTTAGCTTTAATATCATCCAGAGCATGAATAAAATTCATAGGTGTATCAGCAAATAAAATTAATTGCTTATAATCGTCCCATAATGGAGGTTTAACAATTCCTGAATTTAATTCAACTTCTAATTCATATTCAATTTTACTTGGTAAATTTTGCACAAATAAGTCAATATTTGAATTACTTGAAGTTAACTTTTTAGAACTTATTTCATGAGTAGTTCTTTGATTTTCACCATTGTAAATTGCAGAATTAATAGCCATTAAATCATTACCAGAAGTAAATGTTAGATCAACTTGATTATTGTTTTTATTTATTCCACTAATTCTATTAAAACGAGCCTCTGCTGAAGCTCCAATGCCATTATCTATTTCTATTTCAAAATCAACATCTTCAATTTCAATCTGACCAGAAACGACCTTGTTAAATAAGTCGAAATTTACAGATGATGGCCCCGCTGATACTATTCGGTTATTTAAAAATCCTCGAGCGAACTCAGGCTTTAAAGCCCTTATTTCAGCTTCAACATATACCGTATCGTTGAGTGATAAAGTTTTTTTAAGTCCCGTATATTGAATTTTAGCGGTTAGATGGGTAACATATGCATTAATAGTGTCATCTGACAGGGCTGCTATACCTTGACCAGGTGTCAAATAACCGTAACCATTAAAATCAAAATGATATCCATCTAGAGGATAAGTGTTTTCCATAACGGCAAAACCATTCGAATCAGCGGGCTTTATAACTGTATCAATTATAAATGGCATACCTGTTATTGGATGAATAACATTTGAAACTTCATATGTTAGGTATATAGAGTCCCTAAGACTTGAATATATTTTAAAATATATTTCTCCATTTCTAATAGTTGCATCTTTGAAATCTACATCAACATCTTTAAAAGGAACAAGATTTGTTTCATCAATTACATTTTGATCAGGCCAAACGGCCGTAGCTTGTCTAGGTTTTAGATCTCTTACAATTATTCTTGCAATTATTGCTTCATTAGTATCTATCGCTATAGGACCACCTGGAATTGTTACAATAATATCATCTAAAACTCCTTCTAGCTCGGATTTAATTGTATCATCTTTTAATATGAAATTTTGGCTGGCAGAACTTTTTGCTGGAATAGCAGGAAAGGTATGCGATAGTATCGTTGAGCCACCTGGTTGTGGCTTGTTTTTTAACTCAAAATTGACTCCTTTAATTTCAAAGGGCGTTTCATTAATAAGTATAATGTCAGCAATACCACTATCTAAAATAAGCTCATCAAACAAATCAGACATTGAAATGTCAATTGTTTGACCGGCAACGGAATTTTCTGTTGCTCCAAAAAAATTATTAATATTTCCACCATGGTTAGCTAGTAAAATACTTCCCATAAAACCACCTACAGAACGCGCAATATCGCCCATTGTTATTTTATATTCAACTGTATCACTTGGCAACTCTAAAGATTTAAGACTTGCGCCATTACTAAAGGAGGAGTCAGGCAATTTAACAAAACTGTCGGTATTCATTGAAAATAAATTGGTTGAGTAAACAAGCTTCAATGAACTATCGGTATTGGCAATAACATTATCTGTTGTTAACAAATCGCCAACTGTAAGATTTGATTTTACTAAGGGTGTTAAAATATCTGTTTCCCAAATAGTACTTTTATCCTTTAAACATGAAGATATAACTACTGATATTAGTGTAAGATAAAGTAGATTTTTCATATCGCTCAAAGTTATTCAATTTAAGGCAATTTTTAAAGCACTAGAGTGACGTGGTTCTTGAAAATAGTTGCTATAAATTCAGGTTAAAAAAGTAAATTTGCTTTATGGAGGATTTTAACATTGGAGAATTCAATACACTCATTGCAGCTCGCCAAGAGCCTCAAGGCTTTTATTTAAGAGGTGAAGATCCTTTCAATCAAGTACTCTTACCAAACGCCTACATTCCGGAGGGTTTTAAGGAAGGGGATGAATTAGAAGTGTTTGTTTACCTTGACAATGAAGAGCGGTTAACTGCTACAACGTTAGTTCCTAAAATAAAGTTAAACGATTTCAGCTGTTTACTTGTTGATCAAGTGAATAGAATGGGAGCCTTCTTAGATATGGGTTTAGTAAAACAATTACTAGTGCCATATAAAGAGCAAGCGGTACCTATGGAAGAAGGTAGAAGTTATGTTGTTTATATGTACTTAGATAAGAAAACTCAAAGGCTAGTCGGAACATCTAAGTTTGACAGGTACCTAAATAATGATAATTTAACCATTGAAAAAGGTGAAGAGGTTGATCTAATAGTATTACATTCCTCATATTTAGGAACCAATGTAGTAATTAATAAAAGACATAAAGGGTTAATTTTCAGAAGTGATATTAACCAACCTTTAGAATTTGGTCAAACATTGAAAGGTTTTGTAAAAACCTTAAGAGATGATGGGAAAGTGGATATTTCACTTCAAAAGGAAGGCGTGGAAAGTTTTGAACCTAATTCTGAAAAAATTATTGAAATTTTAAAGAGATGCGAAGGTTTTCTCAATTTACATGACAAAAGTGATCCACAAGAAATATCGAAGAGACTACTTATGAGTAAAAAATCGTTTAAAAGAGCTATTGGAAATCTTTATAAAGAACAAAAGATTATAATTGAAAAAGATGGAATTAGATTAGCTTAACTTATTTAGTCCGTTTTTAAATCTTTTCATAGCCTCTTTTAAAGTTTCTAGAGAAGAAGCATATGAAATTCTTATCGAGTTTGGAGATCCAAAAGCTTCTCCAGGAACAACTGCTAGGAGTTCTTCATTTAAAATAAACATGCACAGTTCTTTTGCATTGCTGATTTTCACATTTTTAAAAGATTTACCAAAATAAGAACTCACATCTGGAAAAAAGTAAAATGCAGCTTCTGGAAGGTTAACTTTACAACCTGGAATGTCTTTTATGAATTCAAAAACAAGATTCCTTCTTTCTTGATATGCATCAATCATATAAGTCACCAATTCTTTTCCTTCACTAACAGCTTTAATTGTTGCTTTTTGAGCAATAGCATTAGCTCCAGATGTAAATTGACCTTGAATCTTTGAACAAGCATTACAAATCCATTTTGGAGCTCCAATGTAACCAATACGGTAACCCGTCATAGCAAATCCTTTAGCAACTCCATTGACTGTAATTGTTCGTTCCCAAATATCTTTTGATATCGAAGCTATACTTGTTTGAGGTTCCCCAGTGAAGTTAATATATTCGTAAATTTCATCAGCTAATACAAATAATCCCTCTTTTTCAAGAATAACTTCCGAAAGCGCTTGAAGTTCTTCCTTTGAATAAACTGATCCGGATGGGTTACAGGGAGAAGAATAAATTATGAGTTTAGATTTTGGAGAAATAGAATTTTTTAATTGATTGGGCGTAATTTTAAAGTCAGAATCAATTGATGTATTAATTTTGATAGGAATTCCACCTGCAAGTTTTACTTGTTCAATATACGATACCCAATATGGTGTTGGAAGTAAAACCTCGTCTCCTGGATTAATTAAAGCTAATATGACGTTTACTAAGGATTGTTTTGCTCCTGTGGAAACAACTATTTCAGATGGTTTATAATTAATGTAGTTTTCTTTTTTGAATTTATTGCATATCGCTTCTTTTAAATCTTGAAATCCTGCTATTGGTGGGTATTTAGAAAAATTATTTTTGATGGCATTTATAGCCGCAATTTTAATTATTTCAGGTGTGTTAAAATCAGGTTCACCAATACTTAAACTTATAACATCAAATCCTTTTTCTTTTAACTCTCTACTTTTTGCACTCATTTCAATCGTAGCAGATGTTTCCATCATTTGAATTCTATTAGATAAATGACTCTGACCCATAAAATGTTTTTTTTACAAATTTAAATAGAAACTTCGAAACAATAAGATAAGGTTAAAACCTTATGCATTGGATAGTTGGCTATATATAATCGATGAATGTCATACTTATTAAGACTCACAGCCTCTTTATATTGTAAAACAGTAAGTTATGGCTGATTTATTTGTTTTCTTGTAACCTTTTTAGTTCAGTCTATTTTTATTGGCTCTAAAAATTATATCAATCTAAATAATTTAAAGGACGAAACATAATAAGTTGATTACCGTAAATTATTTAAGACTTTAAACCCCCGAAATATGAGACAACTAAAGATAAGCAAACAGATAACCAACAGGGAAACATTATCATTAGACAAGTATCTTCAGGAGATTGGTAAGGAGGAATTAATTACACCAGAGCAAGAGGTCGAATTAGCAATAAAAATAAGAGAGGGCGATCAAAAAGCTCTAAATAAATTAACAAAAGCAAATTTAAGATTTGTGGTATCTGTCTCGAAGCAGTATCAAAATCAAGGTTTAACGCTGCCTGATTTAATAAATGAAGGTAACTTAGGTTTAATTAAAGCTGCTCAACGGTTTGATGAAACTAGAGGGTTTAAATTTATATCTTATGCTGTTTGGTGGATTAGGCAAAGTATTCTCCAAGCTTTAGCGGAACAAGCACGTATAGTGCGTTTACCACTTAACAAAATTGGAAATATTAATAAAATAAATAGAACCTTTTCAGAACTAGAGCAAATTCATGAACGCGAACCTTCAGTTGATGAAATTGCTGAGGCACTAGATTTGTCAATTGAGGAGGTAGAAACATCTTTAAGAAATAATTCAAGGGCAGTTTCTATGGACGCACCATTAGGAGATGAATCTGATTCGGGAACACTTTATGATGTTTTGGGATCAAAAGATTCTAAAAGACCTGATTCCAATTTAATGAATCAATCTTTAAAAGACGAAATTAGTAGAGCTTTGCAAACACTTACAACCAGGGAATCTGATGTTTTGAAACTTTATTTTGGAATTGAAGCTACTGCAAAAGCAAATTTAACTTTAGAAGAAATAGGTGCTATATTTGATTTAACAAGGGAAAGAGTAAGGCAAATAAAAGAAAAAGCCATTCGACGGTTAAAGCAATCTTCGAGAAGCGAGTTATTAATGAAATATTTGGGTTAATTTAAACGATTTATTTCAAAACTTCTTTTTATGGAACACAATTTCAAAATTATCGTAGGAAGTGATCTAAATAATAATCTGTGATTAAAAAGATATTACCCATATTATTTTTACTTTCTTTTCTTTGTGTCCATAGTAAGAAAATTCAAAAGGAAAATTTAAATAAACTTAAAACGACAACAAGACATGATACTTCAGTTGAAGCATACATTCAGTTAATTAAAGAGGTTTTACCAAAAAGTCCTGATTCATGTTTTTTTTACATAAAACAACTAAAAGAATTCGCAGCAGAAACTGGTCTTTCATTACCTAATGGTACTAAATCTAGAGTTAAATTTTATGAAGGAGTTGCATACTATAAAATTGGTCTCTATCATGAAGGACAAATCTCAATTGATAAATCCCTTGAAATCCCCCATAATGATTCTTTAGATGGACGCAGATATTTCTATTTGGCCTTAAATCACAAAAAAGTTGGAAACTACTCAAAAAGTGTAGAATACTATATCAAAGCAAGTAAGCAATTTGAGGATAAAAACAACCATAGAGGTAGAGTAAGTATTCTTATAAATTTAAGTAATGTATTAAAGCAAACTGATCAGGATAACAAAGCTCTAGATTATTTAAGTGAGGCTTTAAAATCTGCAGAGGAGCACGGACTACATAGTTTGAATAGAGTGATTTATACTGGAATGGGAAATATATTCCTAAAGAAGAAAGAGTATTCTATTGCTCTTGATCAGTTTAATGAAAGCTATAACGAGGCTAGACTACAAAAATCTATTGATGGTCAATTCTACTCTTTAATTAATATTGCGGATGCCAAACGAAGATTGGGAGCTGAAAGAGAGGCATTAGAGCACCTTCAAAAAGCAATAAAATTGCTTGACACGCTTGATAATATCGGATTAACTACTTTGGCATATTATGAGCTAGGTAACTTCTATGCTCATGTTGGTAATAAAACTGAGGCAGAACTATTCTTGGGCCAGGCTTTTCAAATCGCAAATAATTCAGATAGTCGTCTGGAAGTCAAGAATATTTATAAAGCTTATCAAGTTCTTTATGAAAAAACAAAAGATTATAAAAAATCCCTTGAATATCTTAAGAAATTTGAAATAATAAAAGATACAATAATATCAAGAGAAAACAACTTGTTAGTTGCTCGTTATAATGCTCAATTTGATTGGGACAGAAAAAATAGTGAGATTAATTTGATGTCAAAAGAGAAGGAATTAAGAGATTCCCAACTTGAGTTTCAAGAAGCGGAAAGTGAGCGAGATCGAATATTTATTTATTTATTAGTTGGTTTAGGAATTTTATTATTAGTGTTAGTATTTGGTTTAACAGGCTTAAGTATTATTAGATCAAGGAAGAATGAAGCTTTGAGGGTTAAAAATGAGGAATTAAAAGACAAGAGAATCGAAATAGAATCTCAAAATTTCAAACTTGAGGAGGTTAATATCGAGCTTGCTGGCACCAACAAGGATTTAAAAAGTAAAAATGTAAAGATAAAATCACAAAAAGAAGAATTACAAATACAAAGAGATTTACTAAATCAAACTCATGAGCAATTAAAAATTCGGAATAAAGATGTTACGGATAGTATTCATTACGCTCAAAAGATTCAACAAGCTATGCTAAATTCATCTTTTCACATCGATGGTTTTGGTGTAGAGCATTTTACTTTTTATAAGCCTAGAGATATTGTAAGTGGTGACTACTATTGGAGTAATATTGTTGAAGATGAATTAATTGTTGCAATTGGAGATTGTACGGGGCACGGAGTTCCTGGTGCTTTCATGAGTTGCCTGGGTATATCGCTATTAAATGAAATTGTTTTTGGCAGAAGTATAACAGAACCTCATACAATGCTAGAGGAATTAAGGAGTTCGGTTATTCAATTAATTGCAACTGATAAAAATGCTGATCTTCAAATAGGGGATGGGATGGACATGGCTATTATCTGTTTGAATTTAAAAACCAATCTTTTAAGATTTAGTGGTGCTATGAATGGAATATCTATTGTTTTTGGGAATAATCATGAAGAGATAAGAGGAGATAAGAGTCCAATTGGTCGGCATATACTTCAAAATCAGAAATATACTTTAATTGAAAAAAAGATGGAACCTGGAGACCTTATTTATATGACAACTGATGGTTATAAAGACCAATTTGGAGGTCCAAAAGGTAAAAAAATGGGAAAACGTAGGTTCTTTGAAAAACTAACTTCAATTGCAGAACTATCAATACCAGCCCAAAAGGCAGAAATGATCTCATTTTATAAAAAATGGCGAAATTATGAAGATCAGGTTGATGATATTTGTTTGTTTGGAATGCGTGTAAATACACAAGAAAATTAATTATGTCAAATGCTATAGTATTGATTGAGTGCAAAGATCAGCATGGTATTGTAAGCTCTGTTACTGAGTTTATTTATAGCAATCAAGGTAATATAATAGATTTAGATCAGTATACAGACCATGTCAATAATCATTTCTTCATGAGAATTAAATGGTCTTTAAGTTCCTTTAATATCGAAAAAAGTAAAATCTCAGAATACTTTGAAACGCTACTAGCCAAAAGGTTCGGAATAAGGTTTGATTTATTTTTCACAGATGAGATACCTAAAGTGGGATTATTTGTAACTAAGCTTTCACATTGCTTGTTTGATTTATTGGGAAGATGGCAAAGTGGAGATTTAGACATTGAAATACCCGTAATTGTAAGCAATCATGAGTATTTAAGAGATACTGTTGAGCGATTCGATATTCCATTTGTATATTTACCCATTAACTCGAAGAATAAAGAAGAGCAGGAAAGAAAACAGCTTGAAATTCTTTCGGAATACAATATTGATGTTTTGGTGTTAGCAAGATACATGCAAATAATATCATCTTCTTTTATTTCTCAGTTTAAAAAAAATATAATAAATATCCATCACTCTTCTTTACCAGCTTTTGTAGGAGCAAAGCCTTATCATGCTGCTTTTGAAAGAGGTGTTAAAATTATAGGAGCGACTGCACATTATGTGACAAGTAAATTAGATGCTGGTCCCATAATTGATCAAGATGTTGTGAGGACGAATCACAGACATTCCGTTGAGGATTTAATCAAAATGGGGCAAGATGTAGAAAAACTTGTTTTAGCTCGTGCATTAAAATTACATATAGACAGAAAAGTTTTAATAGTTGGGAATAAAACTATAGTTTTTCATTAAGATTATAATAAACACATTTCATTTTACTTAAATTTTTATCTTTGTGTAAAACAAAGCTTATGAAACTTGTTTTACTTTCTATAGGTATGCTTGCTCTAGCCTTCGCTGGTATTGCTATTAAATTACTGTTGAAAAAGAATGGGGAGTTTGCTGGAACTTGTGCTTCTAAAAATCCAATTCTTAATCAAGATAATGAACCCTGTTCACTTTGCGGTGCTCAACCTGGAGATATTTGTGAAACTGAAAATGAAGTTGCTTAAGAAAAAGGGTTATTAAACAGATTTTTATTTATAAATTAAGGGTAATTTTATTTTCTGCAATTTTTGATTAATTAGAGTTCTGATAAATAGAACTTATACTAATCATTTGCAATAGGGTAAAGTAATTTATCTTCAAGATTTGTAGAAACATAAGTTTGAAGCTCTTCCTGTTCATCTTTGTAGATAATTAAAACGTATATATTT
>MDSY01128459.1_pt1 | contig 19000 bp, 10 predicted proteins | sample 811131 | NCBI WGS metagenome assembly MDSY01 (sample SAMN05326643, study PRJNA326480) | marine metagenome | isolation source: seawater | place: Atlantic Ocean: South West | collected 2010
AACCATTTTCATTCGATAAGGACTTGTTGCGATACCACGTTTCCTTGCTTGGCACCACTGGGTCTGGGAAGACGGTTGCAGCAAAAGCTATCATCGAAGAAGCGACGTTAGCAGGGCTCCCCTCGCTATTGATTGATCCACAAGGCGACTTGGCTCGCATTGCAATTCTTGGCGACCTCGATGAAATTGAAGCGAATGGTGGTGACCGCGAACGTGCAAAAAAATATCAGGACCTTGCAGAGGTGCGCATCTGGACGCCAACCAAAAACAAAGGCTTACCGTTGTGCATCAATCCTTTCAAAGCGATTCCAGATACCCTCGAACCAGAAGATAAAATTGCTTACATCGACATCATGGCGAGTGGTTTTACTCTCTTATCCGGATACAAAGAAGGGCAAGGGAAAACCGCTCAAGTGAAGGCGTTCCTCAATGTGTTGTTGAGCCATTCTGTTGAAATGAAAGCAAACCCTACGAATTTTGCAGATCTAGCAGATTTGATTATGTATCCCCAAGAAAGATTTCAGACATGGGGTCGAGAAGCTGAATTAACTGATTTGATGGATGGGTTTCTCAAACCGAATGACATCGAAAATTTGAGTCGCAAAGTTCGAACCCTAGATACTGGAATCAACAAATTGATGTTCTCATCTGGTGTACCACTTGACATCGACATCATGCGCACCCCCGCAAATGAAGGCCGTATTCCAGTCAATATCATTCACATGAAATCCCTGCTCGATGAGCATACGCAGCAAACTTTTTTGCTTGAAATATCCAGAGCACTCTATTCTTGGATGATGAAATTATCCTCATCAGACACCGGAATGAAGTTCCTCTATTTCATTGATGAAGTTGCACCCTACCTTCCCCCTCACCCTTCCAACCCTCCGGCAAAGAACATCATCAAACTCCTGTTCAAGCAAGGAAGGAAATACGGCGTCTCTTGCGTGTTAGCAACTCAGAACCTAAAAGACGTTGATTACAAGATTCTTGACCAAACCCATACCAAAATTATCGGGAAAGTCAAAGATCCAAGAGAGACAAAGAACATCAAAGAACTCATCAATAACAAAGCTGCAGATACATATGCAGAAAAGTTGTCAACTTTTGATGCAGGAGAGTTCTTGGTTCTCAACAGCAAAATCAAACCTCTACCCATTCAAATCAAATTCCGATGGTTGTACACCGATCATGGTCTCCCGCTCAATGATGATGACGTACAAGAACTCACGACCGATGAGATGCGGGCCTGGGCCAAAAAAATGTCGCTTGAGCCCGAACTCATTCAACGGGATGAGGTCACTCGAAGTACAAAATTAGAAAAAACAAATTCTAACGAAGGAAAGAACACCTCGAAGGCGAGCAACTCAAATCTTGAGGATGCGGGAACCGTAGAGATTAACCTCTTAGGAGGTTTGAGCGTTCTACAAACAACGAAAGATCCGCTTCACTTAATGTTGGCATTGACTAACATTGTCACTGCTCTTTCTTTCTTTGTGGTTGAGTTTGCTTTGTTTGATCATTGGAACGAGGGTTCAATATCGATTCTCTATCCAATGTTCGGGCTTGGGTTGACCGTATTATGTGGAGGAATATTCCTTGCTGAATCATTCATGAGGGACCATGTAAACATCATACAATCCATTCGTGAGCGCTCACGTTCGATGCACCTCCTCGTGTTAGCATGGGCATGGGTTTTGTTCCTGCTTCCTAATTTCAGCAACATTGAATACAGTCGTCTCAGCGAGGCTTGCGTCATTATAGCACAAACCTTGACAACCGTGTTTTTCTTTGTTGATATCACACATCGCTTCCAACTAAAGAAAATTGAATTTGAGTTCGGAACCTCGATTTTCGATGCTGCAAAAAATTCTGCAAAACTTTTGATCGGTGCATCACAATTTATGGAAATAAAAGCCTCTTCGGAAATGCTTTTGAGAAACATTCGAATGGTTTCTGACGCTTTAGCGATTTACATTCTCTTGGTGCTGCTCGAGGTACTACCACCACTTAGCGTAGAGACACAATACGATTTGGTGATTCGTATCTTTTCGCTCATGGCATTGAACTTCATCACAGAACTCTTGTTGAGAATCCGAAATAACAACTGATCATAAGAACAATGGCGGATAGAAAAACCCAAGACAAGCCAATCCTCACCACTCGAGATCGGATGTGAATGAAGTAGAATCATCCGACTTCTTCACGCTAGAAGGAGTTTCTTTTAGCTTAACTTTTGTCTCATCTTGTACATCACCTTTTTTCGAACCATCGTTCCTTTGCGAGGTCTGCTCATTCGTGATATCGTTCACTGACTGAATATCGACCGCATTGTTAGTTGGTTGAGTTGTGGGTAAAGTCTCGCCTCCTTTGGCGTCAGAATTCATTTCCAATTTTGGCTCGGTTGTGGCGGGCGTTCCTGGTGTTGGTGGATTGCTAAGATTTTCCTGATTGGCATTGCCCTTTGCCAAATTACCACCTACACTCGTTCCTGTGTTCGCATCATTTCCTGCTTTGATTGCGTTGTCGCGCAGATTATCTCCATGGCGGGAATTGCCTATGTTTGTTGGTTGTATTGGAGGCTGAGGCTCGCCTCCTTTGGCGTCAGAATTCATTTCCAATTTTGGCTCGGTTGTGGCGGGCGTTCCTGGTGTTGGTGGATTGCTAGAATTCTCTTGATAGGCATTGTCCTTTGCCAGATTACCATCTACTTTCGTTCCTGCGATCGCATCATTTCCAGCTTTCATTGCGTAGCCGCTCAGATTATCTCCATCGCGGGAGTAAGTATTGATGACATTCCCGGCTTTGAGAGTTGCAAGTAAAAGTATCATAAACAACGCGAGGAATATCAAACCAATTATTATCATCTTTTGACTCGAAGTTAATTCATTAAGGAATTGAGCGAGCGGTGTTGGCTCACATTCGTTGTCGGCACCTTTGTTACTTGGAAAATCACCTTTGTCTAACGGGTCGGTTTCACAAGTTATCTCACGAACATCAGAGGTACCATCATCATCCGAGTCTGTATCTACTCTCAGATCGATCACACCTACACTTTTACAATTAACTATTGATGACGGGTCAGGGCTTCCATCCCCGTCAGTATCGAGATTATATCGGCAATCCAGTGGAAATTGGTCACGTATATCATCAGTGTAATCATTATCGTCATCATCATCTTCATCGGAGTCCCTGCAACCATCCTTGTCGAAGTCCTTGAGTGAATCATAGTTCCAATTCGTCACACCTTTTGGACATTGATCTTGGTCATCCGTTAGACCATCTTCATCGTCGTCCGTATCTTCGTCAAGATCTTTACAGCCATCACCATCGTGGTCAGTACGGGAAATGCTGTACCAACCAACGCTCGAGATCAACGACGAACAACTATCCACCTCATTGATGATTCCATCGCCATCAAGGTCTGGATCAACATTATCGAAGCAACCATCAGCATCGATATCTGTCAAATTGTTGCGAATCATAGGTGAAAAGGCACAGGATATGCCAGTGACTTGATCTCGATCGACATCGTCTTGTATGCCATCGTTATCGTCATCAGGATCGTTTGCATCGATGCATCCGTCCATATCATGGTCGTTGTAATCTCCGAGGGGTGATTTAGGACATTCCTCATCTAAATCCTCTATGCCATCATTGTCATCATCAGTGTCTTCATCTGAGTCCCTACAACCATCAGCATCATGATCGCCAACTGAGTTAGCAGCATCCCAATTTATTGATCCTTGAGGGCAAGTATCATCCCAATCATACATCCCGTCATTATCATCGTCTTGATCTTCATTTCCATCATGACAGCCATCGCCATCATTATCCAAGTTGGAATTAGAATTTGAACTCCAATTAAGTGTGCCGTTTGGACAATCATCGACTAGATTGTCGCGGCCATCATTGTCCCAGTCGAGATCGTGTTCCCCAGTGCAACCATCGCCATCATAATCAATGGCTGTCGAGGGGCTTCTTTGGCAGTTATCATCCACATCTGGAACACCGTCATTGTCATCATCCAAGTCTTCTGAAGAAAAGTCCTTGCAACCATCTTGGTCGAAATCTGTTGTCAAATCAGATGCCCAATTCTTCTCGCCTGTCGGGCAATCATCGAAATCATCGAGAATCCCATCGTTGTCATCGTCTTCGTCTTCATCTTCATCATGACAGCCATCCCCATCGTAGTCAATCCAACCATCATAGCTCCAACCAAGGCTACTCCCTGGAGGCGGGCAATCATCGTTGATGTCGTCGATAAGGGAGTCTTGATCTGCGTCTTCGTCACTGTCATCGTTGCACCCGTCACCGTCCCAATCTTGGGTACGTAAAAGTGAGTTGAATCCAAGCACTGAATAATTACAATAATCATCATTGTTGTACCGCCCATCATCATCAATATCAGGATCTTCCCCGTCATTGCATCCATCGCCATCATGATCGCTCCAGGGTACTCCTTGGATGTTCACGGCGCTATCTGGGGGGTTGCATGAATCGTCTTCATCGGGAACCCCATCATTGTCGTCGTCTAGGTCCTCATCCGAGTCTTTACATCCATCTGAATCATGATCGTATGTAACATTGAGGGATGACCAGCCGACGCTCCCCTTGGGGCATGCGTCGTAGGAATCCAGTCTACCATCATTGTCATCGTCCTCATCTTGGCCTAAGCCTTGATTTTCGTTGCCATCATCACGGCACCCGTCACTATCGTAGTCGTTTAGCAGTGTACTTAGCCAAGCCAAAGTAGCATTTCGAGGGCACATGTCATCATTGTCAAGGATACCATCTTGGTCGTCATCATCGTCGCATTCATCTCCAAATTGATCATTATCCCAATTAAATTGATTTGGATCAAAGACGTTCGGGCAAATGTCCGAACGTGAGCCAATGGCATCCCCATCCTCATCGACATCAAAGAGAGCGAGGTAGCCTGCATCAGAACCGCCACCAAGAATTGAGAACCCACCAATTTGGGTTCCGCTGGGACCAGACGGGGTTGAACGTCCACCCCAAAGCATAACGTCAGAAGAAGTGAGGTGGACTGAATTTCCACGGCCAGTGGAACCCAATGACCCTGTTGCAGAATAACCCCAGTCGCTGTTAATGCCAAGAGCATCTGTGGTAAAAGATGCGACGAATGTCGCCTTGGCGTTTGAAACCCCAATGGTCGTCGAATTTAGAGAAATTTGATTTTGAATTTGCCCCGAAACTGCAAAACTTCCGGAACTTTCACTGGACAAATCTGCCAACTGGTCAGTACCGGCACCGCCAAAATTTTGATTTGAAAATATTGTTAGGTTCTCATACAGTTGGAAAACTCCGATGTCCCTTCCTCCGGCGGTGGATGTATAGGATGCGTTGAATGGGCGTGAGGACGTGAATTGGCCAGTTACCTCTGCAGCAATAATATACCCACCACCCACAACAGATTCAATGGCTTTCCCTGCATCGAACCCATTTCCACCAATTCGATTCACACCGGTTATGCCAAGAGTAGAATTAACTTGTATAACGATGATATCCCAGGAACCTTGGTCGACAATTCCGGAAACACTCGAATCATGGAAAGTCAAATTTCCTTGAAATGCACCAATGATGACCCCTAAACCTGCGGCGTTCCTGTTTGAAACGTCGTAAAATTTGATGTTATTATCCGAAGAAACAAGATTACCTTTTGAGAGGCTTAATTCAGAGGAAAAATCCAAGACCATACCGCAGGGGTTGTTTGAACAATCCGTGGTACCAAAGGTGAAAACGCCCAACCCCGTCGAGTTCGTCAAATCACTGTTTGTTCGTCCGACAGCGGAGAATCCGCTGGCATGTTGAGACATGGAATAAATCTCATCATCTTCAGAACCTCCGAAATCGGTAACATGGGTCCAAGCTCCCATCGAAACATTGTATAATCCAACAAAGGAATCCTTTTTCCCTTCGCTGTATTTAGTTGAACTGCCAATGGATATGCTTTCTTCATAAGTACCGTACGTCAATACTAGATTGTTTGGAAGTAATGAAACCCCCCAGCAAACATTTTCTCCAACTCCATCAAGATGGCTGTACCATGAGACACTCAGTAAACTGGAGCCGCCAAATATCAAGATATCACTTTCTCCTTTAGACTCGATTGAGCCTTGGCCAGTTCCACCAAGACTGTTTAGATCCAATGTGCCATTAAATATCGCACAAGCAGCCCATAGGCCATTCTGCTTTGCATCCACTGAAAGGACATTTGAATCGCCAGTGCTGTTGGTCGAGATCAACAATTCTACAATGCCCGGCGTGACTGGATTGTAGTTCGCCATGTTAGAATGAGTGTTCTCTTCAAGCACGTGAAGCCCATTTGGTGTCAAACTCATCAGCAAAATGCTAACCATCAGGAGTGAAAGCGCTGTTTTTGCCATGTTTTAGCCTAAAGGCGAGCGTGTATAATCGTAACCATTCGAAAACGGAAGCCTTAATTTGACGGGCATCTGCCAATTGTCATGAACGGTGGGAAGTTAGCAGTTGGCTTTCTGGCCCTTCTCCTCGTTTCGGGTTGCCTTGGGTCGGACTCAGACGAAACGCTTGAAAACACTGAGCCACGAGTTTTAGAACCATCCTCGGAGCCGCAAGCAGTTTATGGCTGCATGGATAAAAATGCCGTCAACTATGATTCAAACGCCACTGAACCTGACAACTCATCGTGCCTTTATGATAGCGATGGCGACGGTACAGTTGATTCTGAGGAAATCCCTGGCTGCACGGATGAAACCGCTGAAAACTATGATAGTAATGCAACTGAGGAGGACGGAAGTTGCACCTATCCAGAGGAAGAGAAAGATTGCCCTGACAGTGATGGAGACGGTGTGTGTGCCGAAGAAGATGCATGTGACGACAATCCTGATGCAAGCACAGAAGATGAATGTGAGACTGAAGATCTCTAGTAATCCCAATCCTTGTCTTTCCTCTGGCTGACCACAGCATTTGACGCACCAGTAGCCTTGACTTCAGTTTTGTCACCATGGACGGTCTCATTTTTTCTCGTTGCACTTAAGACCCCGACCAAAATCAAAACAAAAAAAGCTGCTCCGCTCAATACGTACGGATTTTTGTAAAACGCAACTTCTGTCGGGCAACCATTTTCGTTTAGAGATGGTATTGCAGGACACTCATCTTTATTTCTAAACTTCCCATCACCATCCATGTCATCGTCCTCCGAGTCGAAGCAACCATCGCTGTCCATATCCCCAAACTGATTTTTTATACTTCTCGGGCATTCGTCTGGCTCGTCATCGATTCCATCATTGTCATCATCGTCATCGAATGCATCACAAGTTTTGTCACCATCCCAATCATCTGGGACATCGAGGCCTTGGTAAGGGTCAGAACCACATGCCTCCTCCACAATGTTGTCGTGGTCGTCGCCATCGATGTCTACATCGTTTAGGTCGCATGTACCATCCCCATCCATATCAGAGGGGCGGTCCTTCGCATCCAGAGGATTTGTTTGACATTGATCTTCCTTTTCATCCAACCAAAGATCATTATCGTCATCGGGGTCTGCATTATTCCCGATTCCGTCATTATCGGTGTCGGTTGATTCTTCCTTATTGAAGGGCATGTCATCTTCTTCGTCTGCAACACCGTCACCGTCGTCATCTACGTCTGAGTTGTCACCAACACCATCGCTATCAAAATCGTATTGTTCTTCAGGATTTTTCGGAAACAGATCCATCGTGTCAAAAACGCCATCACCGTCATCATCTGGGTCCATCTCGTCACATACTCCATCGCCATCAAAATCCCAATCTTCGCCTATTGGCCTGGAATTTGGGTCAAAGTCCGAGGTGCCACACTGGCTTTCGATGTCCTTTGAATAACTGTCTCCATCAATGTCTGAATCTTCAGCATCTTTGCAACCGTCGCCGTCAAGGTCCCCGCCGATGGTTAATCCAGTCGGACAGAGATCATTCTCATCGAGAATCGAATCGCCGTCATCATCTGGATCTTCGACGTTAAAGCAACCATCACCGTCCACATCGTAATCTAGAGTGATTAACGACGAAGTCGCAGTGTTATATTGATACCATTGACTCCACAAACAATCGTCTATGGTATCGACCACCCCATCTGCATCATCATCATCATCAATCAAGTCACATTGGATGCTCATCACGCCTGAAAAGGAATAATAGTACAGTTCGTAGTCAGCGTCAAAATTATTCGGGAAATCTTGGACATCAAGGGGGTCGGTCTCACATTCAACTTCATTAATGTCAGACCATTCGTCATTATCATCATCGGTGTCTTCGTCATCCCCGCAACCATCACCGTCAGCGTCAGCTGAATGGACTCCAATTGCCCCTGTTGGGCACAGATCATTCAAGTCAACAATTCCATCATTGTCATCATCGCCGTCTTCTTCATCCGTGCAACCGTCGTTATCGTGGTCACTGGACACCAAAGAAAACGGACAAGTATCAACTTCATCGAGAATGCCGTCATTGTCATCATCTTCATCTCGAAGGTCACATACATTGTCTTCGTCCCAATCCGCGACTGTGTCAGTGGGATCTCGGAAATCAGAACCACACAAATGTTCCTCATAATCAGGCAATCCGTCTTGGTCTCGATCAGCTGTTTCATCCCTGTCGGAATGGTCGTGATCAATGAATTCAATGGTGTAACTTTCTGACTCATCCTCGTTTTCGAAAACGAGAGCCTCAAAAACCACATAAAGCGTTCCTGATGTGTCAAATCTGTATGTTAGTTTCGAAACTCCTTCGTCATTGGTTCCACGAAGATTGTCGTAGTGGTAATAGTCATCAAGCAAATAATAGGGATTTGTGTAATTAGAATTAAAGAAATCATAATCATGAAAGTATGTGACTCGCAAATCATTATGGCCCCACACATCATTTTCTCGAGACCCAAAGTGAACATCAATGGTTTCATTTGTAAATCCATCAATGGTAAAGATGTCAATGATATCAGTGCTCCCAGTTGAACATCCAATCTCGCAGACACGCTTCTCCACTTTCTGACCGTTTGCCAACGGCGTGGGTTCGCTGTCATCAGACTCGTAATGATTCGAGACAGAAATCCTGATCTTTGTCAAATCTCCGCCTGGAGACTGGCCCTCTTTTTCTTCATCCCAAGCAACGACATGTATCCAATATTCCTGCGGTATTGTCGATAATAACAAAGTATACTGGGTGTCTTCACCATACATATCATCCAACGCTTTGCACTGAACTTCGTCCTGGATGTAGGGGTTCGTTCTGCATAAGTCAACAGACAAGTCAACCTTATGAGGATCGATTTCACTCTCTAACTTTAATTTGAATACGTCACCGATGCTGTTTGCTGGTACGTCAAAACGAAACCACCGTTCACCAGGTGCTTCGGTTTCTGAGTATACAGTCCCGTCATCGGAGCAGTCCCCTCGAACCAGACGATCGAGGCTGTAGCCACAAACATACTTCTCTAAGATTGTTGAAGAAGGAATGTCATCATAAACGAATTCTGAACGGTCGTGGTATATGATGTCCTCCGTCGATCCTGACTTCAGACTGTTTGCTGCTGCAACGACTGGGAGGGCTGAAAGAAGAAACAAAAAAATGACGATGAGTGCCCGGAACTTCATGTCCGCACCAGGTGAAGGAAGATTAATGAAATTTGCTCTACCGCTGTAATTTCCCACATCCCAGCAGATTTATCATTTTTCAAGCAATTAGGATTATCTATCAATGCTGATTAGGCAGTTTGTGAGCCAATTAGAATTTGCGACCATCCCGAGGTATGGAATACCTATCAATTTAGGTATTGCAGTGATTATTGGAACTGCAGTGGGTTTCATAGGCGAAGGTATCGAATACGGAATTTCCACCGGCGTATTGATCGGAATCATGTTGGGATTTTTTATCCAAGAAGGCTTGTTAATCCAAATCCTGTCAAGGGAGGCCAACATTGATTTCCAACATCGAATATTAAATGGAGATGTGACTCATAAGAATCGAATGACACTTCTCATTACACCAATTATGGTCTTGTTAATTCTTGGAATGCTTCTTGCCTTCCTCAACAATTTAGCCACAGATAGTTTGACCCTCGTTCGAATCCTATGTGTTTCTGCAATCATCATGTTTGGAGTCGATCCCTTGTTTGGACTGGTGGACAAGGGGATTTTAGCCATTTTTGGTGCGGCAGTGGTCTATATCATAATCTTACAAGCAGGATTTGACGGGTATGACAATATGGCAAATTCCATTGCCCCGGTGGTTGGTGACAGGTTTGCTTTCTCGGCAGCAACCTCAGTGATTGCCTACCTTCTTCTAAGCGCTCGTTGGACATACTACCGCTTATTCTGTTTTAATCAATCTGAAGATTTACTGAGGGTTTTTGCCGATACTGGACTGCCCTTATTAGTGGTGATATTACCATATGCTCCGAAGTTTTTTGAGTTATTAGAATCCATATTTCTTGGGATTTAGTCCTCACCTTGGCGGATAATACTTCTCCAAAGGGATTAAATTTGGAATCACGTGCCAGATTCATGAAGAGGGCTGTGAAAATTACAGCACTCGGCTTAATGATAATTTTTTTGTTGGGCAATAATGGACTTAGCGATTTGACAAGGAACTCAAATGTTCACAATTCACCACCCACAAATCCTGTTTTTTTTGTTCACGACGACTTCGTGTCGGTGAATGCAACCGATACCTCTCAGATCATAAGCCTTGATTCTAAGGACAAGCGTTTAATCGGATGTGGGGTGTTTTCTGGAACCATCCAAAGTTCAGAGCTAACATCGACTCAAACCACGGCGGCAGGCGACAGTGATATCCTCTTATTTGGTTGGGATCAAAGCAATGGTTATTGGTCAACGAGTATTGGTGGCACGGGAAATGATTTGTGTCAAAAGGTCTCTTGGATTGATGAACATCGTATCGCCATAGCAGGATCGTTCGAGAATACAATAGCCATAGGGGCCAATTATCATACCTCAAATGGAGGCACTGACGGTTTTTTTAGCACCTACAATGTAACAGGCAAACAGTGGATAGACAGCGTCACTTTAGGGAGCAGTTTAGACGATAAATTCAATTCATTCGTACATCTTACAAACGGATCTTATGTCGTGTTGGGCACCACAAAGGGAAATATTTCCCAACATTCTAGCATCCAAGGCGCCCCACAATGCGCTCCCACTGCGCCTGCCACGTCAACACAATGCACAATTCTCCTCTTCCTCGATAACGCCTTGGTATCAAACCATATCCAAACAATTGAGTCAACGGGGAGCGTTTTTGGGACTGCAATTACCGAAGTTGGCACGAGTGGGAAAACCATCGTAGCGGGCTACTTCAATCGAGAACTGTTGACGTACCCAACCAATGTTCATGCAAATGACCTACCGCTTGAAAGTCAAAATAATGGTAATGACATATTCATTGGACGATTTGGACAAAATGGGGATTTCGAAAATTTGAATATTTTTGGTGGAAATGGATCTGATCTTGTGTATGACATTCATGCATACGGAAACGGTTACATTCTGGGCGGGATTACACAATCGACACAAAGTTCCGCTCCGATGGTGACATACCCTCCGAATGGTAACTGGGTGGCACCAACTGGTTTTGGAAATAGGGATATGATCATCCTCCAGACCACCACCAGTGGGGCAATTATAGATGGATTCCTACTGGGTACGTCTGGGCATGATTTGCTTTACTCAATTGAGGTCGATGATGTTGGCTTGGTGCACATGGCCGGCTACATTGGTTCGAGTTTGCTGCTTGAATCAAACCAAACCATAGGCCAGCAAGACACAAAGTCAGTTTTTCACGGCATCGTTAACTTAAGCGGTGGTAACAATTCACAGCTTATTCAAGCACATGCATCTTTAGGCTCCAATACGGGCGATGGAATCGCTTTCGCTGTAACCGCAACCTCTGAAGAAGACGTTTGGCTAGGCGGGCGAATGATTGCTGGGGCTCAATCTAATACCTTCTTTGGAAATTCTGTATCTGGATTTGCTGATTCCGGATTCTTATCTCGAATTGGAACAGATGCAGATGCTGATTCTGTTGCTAAGCGTTCAGATAATTGCCCTGATGTTCCTAATACGAACCAACTGAACTATGATTTGGACAGTTCCGGGGATGCATGTGATCACGATGACGATGATGACGGCATACCTGATGCATGGGATACCGATTGCCCCCGATCAATTCCATTGGGCTTCAAATCCATGAACACGACTGATCATGATGGGGATGGATGCTCCGATGTGAGTGAAGACCTCGATGACGATAATGATGGATACAGCGACACAATGGAGCAGTTCGCTGGGTGCCCTAAGGGCCATGTCAATTGGACGGCTGGCAACTTAGCTGTCGATCGCGATGCGGACGGCTGCCATGACCAATATGAAGACCAAGATGATGATGGTGACAATTTCAATGATGATTATGGTGATCAATGTGCAGGTCAAGATAGCGTTGTCTTCGATGTCAGCAACTGGTCGGATTACGATTTGGATGGATGCCATGATATTGAGGACCCGGACATTGATGGAGATATGGTTCCGAATTCCATGGATTCTTGCCCGCACAGCAGCGTTGGTTGGATTTCAAACCTCACATACGATTATGATGATGATGGATGCGAAGATTCCACTGAAGACCTAGACGACGACAACGATGGTGTTCTGGATTACCTCGACCAATGCACTCCACCGCTTATGGAAAGCGTCCGAGGGGATGCGGATTTCTCGGTGTGGTATGACCATGATGCAGATGGCTGTCATGATGACGAGGATATGGATGATGATGACGATGGGGTCATTGATGCATTGGACCTTTGCCCGTTAAACAAATCTGCCTGGCAAGCAATGGGGACAGATTTAGATCTCGATGGATGTGAAGATTCTTCCGAAGACATTGACGATGATAATGATGGTGTTCTTGATGAATTCGATGCTTGTGATCCCGATTCAGGTGTTTCATTTTCTTTGACGACGTGGTTATCCAATGCTTCGAATGATCGGGACACTGATGGTTGCAAAGATAGCGGACCTGAAAATGGTGGCTACGGAGAGGATTTAGATGATGATAATGATGGGTACCTAGATGCTGTTGATGCATGTTCTAAGTCCGATATGTTCCTCGATGATGCAGATTTAGATGGGGATGGATGTTTAGATTTAGAGGATTCTGATGTCGATGGAGATGGTTTCCTCAATGTTCTTGATTCGTGTCCAAAGGGAATCGAACTGTTGGTGCAGGATGAGGATAATGACGGATGCGATCGATTAGAAGATGAGGATGATGACAACGATGGTGTGCTTGATGAATATGATATGTGTGATCCTAATGATCCAGGCCCATACGTAAGTGAATGGAGCCCTGTGCTTCTACCGGATGGTCAATTCACTGCAGAACAAGACATCGACGCAGATGGTTGTGCAGATGAGTCCCCTGAGGATTTAGATGACGATAATGACTCTGTCCTGGACATCGACGATATGTGCGACTCAAATTCCAAATCGCCACCTTATGTTCTTGATTGGGTAAGCAATACCCAGACCGATGTGGATAGAGATGGATGCAGAGATGCAGATGAAGATCTTGATGATGACAACGATGGAATTGCAGATATCGCAGATGAATGCGACCCAGACTCTGCTCCAACGTTCAAAATTGGTTGGACATCCAGCAAGGAAAATGACGTAAATTCAGATGGTTGCCGTGACGCTGATGAAGATCTAACCCTCATGGCAGAAAGCAACCAAAATGAAGAGCGTGTTTTCCTTTACACAATGATGGCTCTTGTTGGTGCCATCATCACCGTTGTGGTGCTGCTGATTGTTTCGGGACGTGTGAAAGGTACAACAATTATCGGGGGAGACAACTCAATCATCAAAGCCAACATCGCACATGGAGCCTCCAACGTCGTGGAAACTGGATCAAGCATACAATCCTCTGTCAATTCACAGGAGGAATGATGTTCAATTGTTCTGTTTGGCTTTGTCTTGTGCCAGATTTCCACCAACACTTGTGCCGGTATTCACATCATTGCCTGCTTTGATTGCTTGACCCTTCATGATGTCGCCAACGTGAGAGTTATTCTTGTTTCCATTTAATTTCCCAAGCACATAGCCAATAAAAAGACCAGCTGCTCCTGCCATAATCGCGATTGTGTTAATTTCAACCATAGCCACCCCAAGGCAACTGCATTAAAATACCTTATTATCGTCTTTATTTAGACAAATGTGTTTTTATACACGCACAAAGACGTGGTTTTATGCACGAAGGAGACTCTGTGGATTCGAGTGGTTACGAAGATTCTGAATTAAAAAAAATGCGGAGATGGTCATTAAAAAAACTCGAAAGAAAACACGACCAGCACCGAGGAATGATCACTGCAACACGCTCCACAATCAAGCGTTTTGAGAAACTTCGATCAAAGTATGTAGAGGATTGTGCAAAGTTGCTAGAAGAGGAGAAAAACCAACATTCTGTAGAGGCCTACATAGCGGAGTTGGAACAGAAGAGACGAATTGTCGAATTAACTACACTGGATCGACAAATTCTTGCTACGATTAATGACTTAAAGAGGGAAAGACAACTCCTTCATCAACACAACAGAACTGCAGAATTTTTGCTAAAACTAATCAAAGATAAAAGTATATAAGTCCCGGTGTAGCTTTCTAACATGAGTGAAGATGTGGCCATTTAAGAAAAAAGATTTGCTTCGGCGTGAGTACTTATCAGATGCCGGGATTAGTTCCAAGTATACTGAAATATTTCGATGGTCTAAACGTCAGTTGCGACAAGAAATGATCGAACTAGAAAAGCAGAAGAAGATGTGGGATGGAACTCTTGGAGACCTACGTGTAAGCCACGTAACTCTACAAAGTCGAATGGAACGACTTACGGCAGAATTGAACCAAGACGACATTGCAGTCCACACCGAGCAAGGTCTGTTCGTTCAGATGGATCAACTCGATCAAGAATATAGGAAAGATGCAAAAGAGATTCAAAATGCCATGCGCTCCCTACGCATGGTCAATAAGACAATTTGGCTTCTAGGAAACATTGAGGACGGTACATATTCAGATCCAAATGTAGTCTCAAACCCACCTGAAAGAGGTTGGGCTGGTGATTGGGAAGATCTCTTTGACGGGGAATCTTTGGAAGAACTTCGAGAGAGATTCAACATAAGAAGATCCAAAGTCACCTCAGATTCACAATCCACTGCACAAAGCCAGGCATCACAAGAAACGCTCGTCGCACCCGAAAATGATGGGGATGACACCGATATCAGTGATGAAGAAGCATAAGTTCGTGAGGTGATTCGATGGCAAAAAAACCAATCTGGAAAGAAATCGAGAACATGTCGTCCAAAAAGAGGACGAAATCCGTGGTTACTCATCAGCTCAATTATGAGCAATTTGTTATCGCCACAAAAGAATGCATTGACAAATTGTCGATCTTACGCCGAGACATCACTAAAAAAGAAAAGCAGATTATCACATGCTTGGAAGGGGACAGCCAAGCGGAAGCGATTGCCCTCATACTGGGCTTAAGGGTCCTAAGAATTGAGGAAATGGTAGAATTGAGTGCACTCTCTATTATACGTGCTAACCGTTTCTACAATAAACTGGTCCTGGATGTCACAAGAGGCATCGAGGCAAATGTAAAGTACGATGCTGATTCCATTAAATCAATGGTACCTAAAGAACTGAAAACCTTGATTTCGGATTCTGTAGCAGCGAGCGATTTCTACGACATCTTGACAAAATATAAACACGAATTAAGTCAATACACAACCACTGCCCAGGGGGTAAGCGAATGATACCGTGGTTTTACTCCCAAAGTGAACTTAAGAAATTTAAGGATTCAGGACAGAAAAAACAAGAGAAGATTATTCTGAAACAACGTGAACATGTGTACCAACAAAAACTCATCTTGGATGAAAAGGCAAAGGCGCTGAAACTCAGTGCTAAGGATATCTCAAGACGCGTCAAGAGAGGTGACACACATAGAGCGACTGAATCGATGATGTCCGTTGCATTCGACTTGAAGAACTCTGAACCAATCCTCACGAATTATGTCAACAATCTCCTGTTACTACGCGTTTACGAAGTGATGCACATTCAAGGGTATGAGGACCCATCAGCGTTGCCCGAGGCCATAGCTGATATTGATTACGGACTGTACTCTCTTTCAACTGAAGATGAACTCCAAGATATTCTTCGGCACTCGACAGATCCCCTTGCGATCATCGGCATCTCCATGGATGACTGAATTGTCAATTTTTCAACGCTTTGATTCGAATGCGCTCGTGCGCCCTCAAGGCTATGTACTGTGTACCTTTCACCGCGAAGCGGTGATTCAGTGAGTTCCACACATTCCCCAACCAGCCTGCCTGCCGTAAGAAAAGCACTTTTGCTCTGTATCTTGATGATTGTATCAAGTCAAATATCAATGATTGGAGAACATTACAAAGAGTTCAATGATGCGGTTGATTCTAAAACGTCACAAACCAACAATATTTACTCTGGATACACTGCTAAAATCTCTACGACACCAACACTTGCGGTATCAGATGGATTGTTTAATTTCTGTTTTGCCGGAGAAAATACATCCATAAACTGTTCCGGACACACGCATAATATTGAGTTCTCCAACACTTGTAGTGGCGTGTGCGTAAACTATGGGTTTGCAACTGCCAACATTGAATCCTTTGAGAATTACAAAACTCTCGCCCACGGTAGTAGCCATGCATGCTACATTCTGAATAACGGGGATGGGTATTGCTTTGGTAACAACAATAATGGGCAACTAGGAACTGGTAACGGCAATGATGCATACAGTGGCTTTGTGAAGGTCACCGAAGCAGAAGCGCCTCTAAAATCGATTGCAGCAGGTACGAACACAGTGTGTGCACTCTCCGAATCGGGAATTGTTTCTTGTGGGGGCGATACGGCCGCACGGGTCGCCATTCCATATGACGATTGTGATAGTGCATCGACCAGTTATGACTGGTGTTCACCGAGTTTTTCATCCAGTTATCCGAATGAAGATCCCGAGAATGTGTTTGTTGGGCCTGACAATGCGTGTATTTTGTTGGATTCTGGTAGACTCTTGTGTTGGGGTAGGAATCCAGGTGCTGGTAGTAACAGAGTGTACATGGATGACCTGCAACAAGTAGCATACAATACCAATGACCCTGTTAATGATGTTTTTCTTGGTGATTATACTAGTTGCTACACTACCCAATATGGAAACTTACACTGTTGGGGAGGGGGACCGGGTCCCAGTTCATTTGCTACAAGCAATATATCTCTTCCTACATCTAGAAGTGCAATTGATTTGACAATATCCTCCGAACACATGTGTGTTTTGTTAGACAATTACTCCATTGCATGCAGGGGTGCTAATTCGTACGGGGAACTTGGTGATGGCACAACTACCGGGCGTTCAAGTTGGGTTTATACTAACATGGGTTCACAAAATTTCGTAGACTTGGCGAGCCATGGATATATGAAAACCTGCGGACTCGACATTTTTGGAGAACTCTATTGTTGGGGCAGGACCTCTTATTCTGGAACAAGTAATTTTGTTACGTCCCCCACCTTGACTGCCACACCTGGATTTGAATTGTCAAGAATATACGAAGGGCAAACTGAAGGTTCGCTGGTAATTTCTTCTTCATCTGGAGCTGATCTGAATCTTGCTAATTTTAATATCTCTGGTTATTTGCCGAATGGAATGAGTTTTTCCAGCAACGGAACGATGACTGGTGCGCCAAGTTACACATCTAACAACAAAGACTGGACTGTTACGATTAGCAATTCAACTCACCATTGGAATTTTTCACTGGAATTGGAAATCATTCAAGATACTGATTATGATCTCACACCAAACACCGAAGATAGCGACGATGATAATGATGGAGTCCCAGATACATTGGACAGTTGCCCTATTCAGTTAGGCAATTCAACAATTGATCGCCGAGGCTGTCCAGATACTGATGGCGATGGAACTTCAAACTTAGGTGACCCATTTCCTGGTGACAGCACTCAATCATCAGACCAAGATGGGGACGGATACGGTGATAATTCCAGTGGAAACCGTCCAGACGCATGTCCTACGACGTATGGAGAATCAAAACGAAACAGTACTTTTGGATGTGTTGACTCCGATTTCGATGGATGGTCGGACTCCGAAGATGTATTCGATTATGATTCCAGCCAATGGCTTGATGCAGATAACGATGGTTTCGGTAACGAGTACTCTGGGTTCCAAGGTGATGCATGTAGGAATGTAGCAGGGAACTCGACCATCGATCGGTTCGGGTGCGTCGATTCTGATGGCGACGGATATTCAAACCTCGGCGATGCTTTTGACAACAATCCAACACAATATCTTGATTCTGATGGTGACGGATATGGAAACAACCAATCTACGGGTGCCACACAATCTGATGCATTCCCCAGCGATGGGACACAATGGGTTGATGCCGATGACGATGGCCACGGAGACAATAAATACGGCTCACAAGGCGATCACTTCCCTAACGATGCAACCCGTTGGCAAGATTCTGATGAAGACGGATATGCAAATCCAGATGACGCGTTCGACAACGATGCTACACAGTGGAACGACACTGATGGTGACGGATATGGAGACAATGCCAACGGTTCAAACGCTGATAGATTCCCCACTGATTCATCAGAATGGTACGACGCTGACGGCGATGGTGTAGGCGATAATTCTGATGATTTCCAATACGATGGAAGCCAATGGAACGATACCGACGGTGACGGCTACGGCGACAATCCAAACGGTTCGAATGCTGACTTGTTCCCCAACGATTCATCAGAATGGTACGACGCTGATGGCGATGGTGTAGGTGACAACTCAGACGATTTCCAATACGATGGAAGCCAAAACACGGATTCTGACGGAGACGGATACGGTGACAATCCAAACGGTTC
>MDSY01092195.1_pt1 | contig 18997 bp, 10 predicted proteins | sample 811131 | NCBI WGS metagenome assembly MDSY01 (sample SAMN05326643, study PRJNA326480) | marine metagenome | isolation source: seawater | place: Atlantic Ocean: South West | collected 2010
ACACCGGCCAACTGGCATAACTGGAGAGCAGCAGTACCTACGCCTCCTGCACCGCCATGAATCAATACGGAGTCGTCCTCTGTCATATGGCCCAAGTGATGCAGCATATGGTGAGCAGTAAGGTAGGTGACAGGCATGGCAGCCGCGACATCTAATTCGATCTCGTCAGGAAGTAGTAATACACGGTTTTGGTCAACCACTACATGACTTGCTTGACCGCCGGTGGACATTGCAGCGACCACTCGCTGTCCAACTGTAAATCCCGTCCATGCATCACCTACAGCATCGATTACACCGCTGATTTCGTAACCTGGTGTGAACGGATAGGGTGGGCGGGGTTGGTAGAATCCCAAGCGCATCAAAAGGTCTGCAAAGTTAATTCCAGCAAAAGCCACCTTAACACGAACTTCACCGCTTTTAGGCTCGGGCATCGGCATTTCCGCTATTCGGATTGTACTTGGCGAACCGGGTTTGGTAAATTCAACTCGATGAGGCATAATTTCTCCTATCGGAGAAGGTGTTCTAAGGTTTACTCATTGAACAGACCACTTCGATGAATCCTCAACGACTGTACCAGCACGCTGGTGTGACATAAGATGTGAGAGCGTTTGGTCTACAGCAAGGCCTGGGTGTGCATCAGGTGTGTCTGCATAGGCTGCTTTTGCAATATCGGAGAGCGATTGAATTCCAGACTTGACTGCAGCATAGACCGCATCATGGCGTGCTTGTCGGTGGGACAAGTAGTGGTCGAATTTCGTTGTTGGAAGGGCTATGACTGGTCCATGGCTTGGGAACAAAAGGTGAGGTTTGAGGCTCTTTAAGCGTTCAAGTTGTTCCATGTAGACGTTCATGTCGCCAGTATGAGGTGGGATAAGAATGGTTCCAATACCTGCGACCATATCTCCAGCGATAAGTCCAGCGTCACCGAGTAAGCAGATATGTCCGGGGTGGTGTCCTGGGGTAATGAGAACCTGCCATGCCTGATTACCGAGTTCTAGCATCTCGCCATCGGTGAGTATACGTTGGCATTCAACGCTACGGGCTGTGTACTCACTGCCCCAAATAGGGACATCAAACGCTTCTCGAAGCAATTCTATGTCGCCTACATGGTCGCCATGTGAATGTGTAAACATCAACGCAATGAGTGTCCCTTTGTGTCGGTCAACTGCTTTGGCCATATCTTCCATCCCTTCTCGTAGGTGAGATGCTGGGTCAACGAGGATAAAATCACCTTCCGGGTCACCAACAAGATAGCAATTGGTATGGTCAGCAGGTGGAAGAGTTGCAGTTCTTACTGGTACTACTTCAACGCCATACGCAAACAAAATCGAACGACGGGCTGGTAATCGTTCACTGATATCACGGGCCGCTTCGAGCATATCACGGTCTTTCCGTTCGAGTGTACGTTCAATTTCCATAAGGAGGGTAACGACTGGTGGTGCTACTTTCATTTCGTGGCTTGCCCACTTCTGCAGGATTTCCTTCGGTGTTGCCCATAGAATTTCAGTGAATTCAGTTTGAGGTTCCAGATCTATTTCGGGTACGTCTTTAGCAGGACCTGCATGAAGGTGCATGAAAGCATTATCAAATTGTATTGGGCCAAAAGGAGGGGTAATCCGGTGACTTAACACCTTGAGAGAGCGAGTATCATACGGGAATGCTCCTTCTTGTGCAAGTGGTAAGTATCGACTTTTATCAGCAACAATTTGTTTGCGAGCCTCGAGAGGAAGCGCAACCAGTCCGTGCTCAGACGGTGCGAGTCCTAATTCTTCACTCATTTCGCGAAGAATACAAGCAATCGCTTTTGCTTCAGGGCCTTCAAAACCCTCCAGTGTCTCAACAGCGGCCGAATCTACGCGTGACAGCCCACCACCGGGAAAGGCCCAGTAACCAGGGAATGCCGCCATCGTTTCAGAGCGAAGGCCGAGCAATACTTCGATACCGCCCTCGCCATCACGAGTCATCGTCATGGTGGCTGTTGGCCGAGGTGGCCGACGCTTTTGTGGACCGAGGGACACGCCTTCGGGGACTTCACTCATGCAATTCCCTGTTCGCCATTGGCTTCAAGGCTTTGTTTCTCAACCGCTGGTAAGGCGTGAATGTCATGTAGGACCCAATGTTCCCATAAGGCATGGCGGCACAATCGATGGAAGAAGAATTGCAAGAACTTGCAGAACTTGTCCGTGAAGCCGAGGCCTTGGGTATTGACCCATGGCCCGCCGAAAAACCAGATCGTCCGTGGGCCCGTTGGGCTCTTGGTACGTTCATGATCGTCCTCATGCTGAGTGCCGTATCGAAGGTTCTCTTTCGATTCATTTGATGCTGACTTCGAGGCACAAGTGAATCACTTCACAATGCTTGTCGAAGACTTTCGTCAGCCTCAGTGGATTTCTCCACCGGATTTACTGAATTGAATTCAATTCAAGCTTCGTTACGTCGACCAGCAATCATTGCAGCACCGAGCATTGCAACAACACCCAATCCAACAGTGAATCCTGGAAGGAGTCCTTCTGCTTCATCAACATCAATATCTGAAAGGTCAAGAGTTCCATCACCAGTTGCATAAACGGTCAATGTTGAATTCTCATTGTGGTATCCATCGGTCCACGATACATCAAAGGTAACGTTACCGCCAGTTCCAGCAGGGATCTTGAATGCGATGTGACCCTTTGCTTCTCCAATACTTGTGTTTGAACTGTTACCAAGTGGGCTGGTGATATCGAGTACCATCTTGCCGCCTTCAGGGTCCCAGCATGAAACGTAAATATCATAGGAAGCATTGTCGACAAGGGTGATCATGTAATCGCCGCTTTGAGGAGCTTCATCCATCCATTGGTCTTCCATCATGGTGCCATTGGCGAGAGTAACTGCGTAGTACCAACTGCAGATTGGGAACATGTTCATTTCTTCTTCTTCCCATGTCCAGTCGTCATCTTGTTCCCCAGGTAGAGTTCCATTTTCAGTCTTGTCAAGTATGAAAGTCACGGTTCCAACATCACTGCATCCGTCATCTTTAGCGTACCACATGTCGTTGGTTTCATCGTATGTGAATCCCATACCATCTGCAGAGGTTATTGCGGAACTGACACTCCATGTTTCAGAGTTGTGAATCCAGATTCCAATCTCTTCATCTTCACAAGGCATTGAGTCTTCCATAGAATCATTGCTGCTACCAGCGTCTTCGTCCATGTTATCATCACTGACCATAAAGGTGTGAGAGGTTGAGTTATCGTAAGCAGTCGTAGGGAATTGAATGACAGTTGCGAGTCGTAGGAACACGACATCGTTGCCTTCGAGCAATCCATCAACTTCGACCCAGAAATCAATAGCAGTTCCGTTTTGACCATCGAGGGTCAATCCTTCTGCCATATCATCTGGGTTGAGTGTCATGGCATACAATCCCATGAGCATGTCAACTTCTGATTGGTCGAGTACGGAGTCGTTGTTACCGTATTCAGCGTCAGCCATCATGACCAAGCGAGCAATTTCTTCAGGGTTGTCAAGGACAGCCAAATCGACTATAACCAGATCTATTGATTCGTCATTCCATTGTTCAAACCGAACCTCGACGTCATAGAATTGAAGCGTATCTTCTTGATTGTCATTTTGATTGTTATCATCGCCATTGCCAGGTTGGTCGTTCATGTCAGCCCACAAGTATCCAGCAGCCTCACAATCACTTTGAATGGTAAGTTCCATCATTAGAGTGTGCGATGCCATGTCGTAACAGACCATCTGTTGTTCAGAAGTACCGTTACCATTGTCGCCTTCATCGTGGCCTTCATCATGGTCTTCATCGTCATCTTGGTTGATTTGGTAAAAGAAATTAGTAAATTCCTCCTCGTCAAGATGTTCGTTTCCGTCACGATCATTCATCATGAAAGCAATACCCAGCCATTCTTCTTCAAGGTCGGAGAGAGGTTCTCCATCATCGTCCATCTTCATATTATTTAGCAGAGCTAAGACTTCAAAAAGGGAAATGTTTCCATCACCATCTAAATCTGCGTAAAATACCAGGTATTCTCCGCTTGGTAAGTTATCGGATTCGGGGCAGAATTCACCATCAATTGGAGCATTTTCGCCTGCCACAAGATCGAATTTATCGTCAGTTTCATTGTTGTCAGATTCGGAGTTCTCAAAGAGTTCCCCGTCTTCCATCACTGTGTCGCCGGCTTTAACGTCATAACAATTATCAGAATCCATTTCATCCATGTGCGCGATAAACATGGCCAATTCAAACAAATCGAGCATTCCGTCTCCGTTGAAGTCATTGTGGTTGAATACATTGGTCAAGAAGGTGACTGTTTCGTCGTCGTCGTTCGTGGCCATCATCTCAGTGAGGCTAAGGTTTCCGTCACCGTCAGCGTCAAGCATCATCATCATGAATTCGATTTCATCGGATTCGTCATTACCGTCATCACCGTCGTTATCGTCGCCATTGCTCATAATTTTCATGAAGGACATGAACTCATCGATGTCAAGTTCACCATCGTCGTCGACATCTTGGCTCAAGAACAGGTTGGAGATCATAGTTTTGGTTTCGTTGTCCATTGGGTCTTCGCCGTTCATTTGACTCGTGTTGTCCATTGTGTGCAGGAATTCATCGACCGAGATGGTACCGCTCATGTCCGTGTCGTACATATCAAACATCATTTGATCGTTATCTGTTTCTCCAAAAGAGTCGCCAGACATGTAGACTATATCGCCCATTTCGTCGTAGATTGTGACTATAGTGTAATACATATTGTCACCGAGGCCGTTCTCATCAAGGTCGAGCATCCAGAAAGTAGTGTTGAAAGTGGTGTTGTATACCTCGTTCTGGTCAAGGTCGATGATTGAGATAATGGTGTAGCCATAATCTCCTCCATCGTTGATATGAATCTCCAATGTTTGGTTATCGCCATCATCATCGTAACGGAAGTCATAATCTGTCATGTCTTCCATTCCATGTTCGTTGAAGTAGAAGTTCATGAATTCGTTGAATTCAAGCATGCCATCTCCAGCATCTTCGGTATCGTTACCGTCCATGCTTTCCCATCCGAGGTCGTAATCTGCCATCTTAGCAAGGAGATCACTTTCTTCATCTGCATCCATTGCAGATAGGTTTTCTTCAGCTCGGAGTGAGTTTTCGTAGTCAATGAGTTCTGTAGCGTTGATAGCACCGTCGCCATCTGCGTCAATAAGGTCAAATTCTTCTTGTGGATCATCATTTCCAGTGCCGTTGTCTGGTCCATTCATCTCACAAACGCTGCCATTTTCCATGCAGATTTCTGTGTAGGATGAGCCTACAGTGTTGCCTTCGCTGTAAACATTCGCTTCGACGTAATACCAGATGCCTTCGTCTGCCATTGGGGAAGCGTTTGTGCTTCCAGCAAAGAAAAGAGTGAGGTCAATGTCTGCCCAGTGAGTGTTCCATGAGGTGTTATCACTTTCTTCCATCATGTCAACAGGTCCAAACGAAGCAGAAAAGTTGTCGTCACTGGTGACGTGTATTTCTGCTGTTAAGTTCCCATAGACAGTTCCGTTTGTGTTAAAGTCGACGATTAAGTCAAGTTCATCGTAATCCATAGAAGCCTGTGTATTTTCATGTTCCCGAGAGTCAGTGCTTGGGTCAGCAAAAGAGACACCTGCGAAGGTTGTCGTAATCAGTGCAAGAGCCATAAGGATGGCTGCGCCGGGCTTCAATTTGAGTGATATAGAATCAGTCATGCATTGCGGGCATCACCCTGCCTTATAATGGGTATGGTCAATCTACGATTTTAATGTTTTTTGGCACTTTAACTGGCTCTTTTCAGCATACAACTCGAGTTTCTTGACCGTTGAATTGAAGAGTTAAGTGATGTTGGGCCGTTCATAGTCCCTTAGTGTAGCGGTCCATCATGGAGGATTCTGGGTCCTCTGACCTCGGTTCAAATCCGGGAGGGACTACCACCGCTCTGTTGAATGAAAGGGTTTGATACAAGTGTGCCTTTCCGATGGATATGGCGAAGGTTGAAATCTATACCAATCGAGGGTGTGGTGCTTGTGTCAATGCCAAACGTTTACTGGATTCTAAAAAAATTCAATACCAAGAAATACGCCTTGGTTCGTCAAAGCGTACCGATGCTGAGTTTCATATTCGGACCAATGGGAGTAAAACCATTCCACAAATTTTTATTGGTGATGAATGGATTGGTGGCTTTGAAGAATTACAGAAGTATGAGCAGGCAAATGAGTTAGATTGGCGTTTAGGACTCAGTGAACGGCCTCATATCTCAGTGTTCACACGTATTCTCCGAACACTTACTGGTCGGATTTATTGACGCATTCTAATCATCTGTTCAAGGTAAAACTCGTAACCATCTGCATGGCTTGGCCGTGAGTGATACTTCCAGAATAATCGCGAACTTTACCATGGGTTAAGATGCGTGCTCGAAACTTACATACGGTTGTCGTGTCGTCTTTTAGGTGGTGTTTGTAAAAATGAACACCGACTTTGTATTTTCCGAGTGGTGCGTTTTCTGGCCAAACAATGTTTTCGACCGCTTTTTCACTGGTCGGTCTTACGTTCATATCGACATCAAGTTCACCGCCACAAGCGCTCTTTTTGTTATTGAAATAAATTCGTTCTCCAGAAGGGCAGAAGAGATGAAGGTCGAGGTCATTGAAATCATCCCAAGCTAAGGAAATCTGGACCTCACCTGATTTTCCGCCTTCACGTTCAATACGGTACTGAATATCATCGTTTTCAACTTCAGTCGTCTCCATTATCCTGATACCACTGCCAATTTCTTCCTGTTCGATGAATGCAGCATGTTCATTCAAGGGCACTTCATACTGTTGAATCCACGTGTTACGCTGTTCAACGGAGGATTGCTTTGGCTTCGAATCGGCCGTAAGTTCACTACTTATTCCACCACTGCCTTCGAATAAATCCTCTACCAGAAGTCGAAGTGCAATGATATGTTCATCTCGTGCTTGGTCTCGAGCATCATAATTCTCTCGCTCCTGAATTGACAAATCATTCACTTGCCGACTTGGAGACTCGAGTATACTTGATTCTTCATGGTCATTCAATGTTGCAGATTGGTTTTGTTCTACCTGAATCTCTTGTTGTGTGACTTCATATTCTTGGATTTTACTTCCAGATGAAGTGAAATGTGTTGGTACTTCAGCGGCTTTAGGAGCATGCTTTTCTCGTCGGGCTGCAACATCAAGCAGTTTTTGTTGGAGTATGCTTGAGCGGATTCTTCCAAAGAGTATCCCACCACCAATGATGATAACAATGAGGGAAATCCAAAAGGCGATCATGCATTTTCTCCAGTATCCAAAGATTAGTTGTGTAGTGCGGCGTTGATTTTGTCAAGCGTTTCTTTACCGGGGCGTAATACATCATCAGGTACATCGACCAGTGGCATATCAACTAAGCCTAAATCTTCAGCAAGAGAAGGTTTTGTATTGTCGAAATACAAGAGTCCGGTGACGTGCTTCTTGTCGGTTTCGGCATTGTGGAGTGCAGTGAGTGCTTCAATTGCATTTTCAGGGTCGTGTTCTGCAGAAATAGTCTCGAGACGTATTGTAGAACCATCATGCAGCGTGATGTCGCGATAATTCCCCTCAGGCACATCTATTTCCTCAACAGGATTGAAGTGAGGGATGTAATCGGTCATGTGGAGGGTGATTTCGTTCTCCTTAACATATCCATATGAGCGCATAGATTCATCGTTATTGTTGAACGTAACACACGGGCTGATGACATCGATAAGGGCGAAACCTTTGTGTGACATTGCAGCCTTGATTAGGGAACCTAATTGTTTCTTAGAACCGGAGAATGAACGTGCAACAAATGTGCAACCCAGGTTAATCGCAAGTGCACACAAATCAATTGGTTGTGTCTGATTTGGTGCTCCCTTTTTCTTTTTAGAACCAATGTCGGCTGTAGCGGAGTATTGACCTTTTGTCAAACCATACACTCCGTTGTTTTCAATGATGTAGACCATGTCCATGTTTCGGCGGATGGCGTGAATCAATTGTCCGATTCCAATCGAAGCAGAATCGCCATCACCAGAGACGCCAATGTAGAGCAAGTCTTTGTTGATGGTGTAGGCACCAGTAGTGACCGATGGCATTCTTCCGTGAACGGTGTTGAATCCATGAGACTGACCAAGGTAGTATGCAGGTGTCTTTGAAGAACAACCGATACCAGACATCTTGGCAACTCGATGAGGCTCAATGCCGTTTTCCCAAGCTGCGTTAATGATTACACTTGAGATTTGGTCGTGACCACAGCCAGGGCACAGAGAGGATTTTCCTCCAGTGTAACTGTCCTTCGGTTCGTTCAGAACATTGAGTTTTATTGCACGTGCTGGGCGTTTAGGTGTTTCACTCATTCTACTTCCTCCTTCAGAGTTTCAAGAATACGTTGAGCGTAAATGCCGGCTCTAGGGGGTACTCCATCGCTGTAAGCGACGGAACGCACTTTTGTAATCAAATTGTTTGGTAACTCCTTTCGAAGAATACCATACAATTGCCCATCACGGTTAATTTCCAAAACAATCGTCATTTTATGGCGACTGATGAAATTTTCAACTTCACTGTGCATTGGGAGGGCACGAACTCGACATTGGCTGACCTTGATCCCTGTTGCTTCGAGAATATCATCAATCTCTTGGATGGTGTTTTCCATGCTTCCAAGATAAATAATTCCGATTTCACATTCGGTTTCTTCTCGTAGAATTGGTGCCGGCAAGATGTCACGTGCACCATCGATTTTGCGCTTCAAACGTTGCATGAGTTCGTAATAGTCATGAGGTTTTTCAGAGTATACACCCTTGGAATTGTGTCCCGTTCCACGGTAGAGGATTGGGTCCATGCCCGACCCTGGTAGTGTGCGGTAAGGAATACCGTCTCCATCGACATCGAGGTATCGGCCAAATTCTTCGAAGGCTTCGAATACATCTTTGTCTCGGACAACTTTGCCTCTATCCATCTCTTGGTCTGGGTATTCAAATCCTTCACAAGCCCAGCGGTTCATACCGAGGTCCAAGTCACTGAGTCCAAAAATAGGTGTTTGGAATCGTTCAGCATAATCAAAGGCGCGCCATCCAAATTCAAAACACTCTTCGACAGTTCCAGGGATGAGGACAATGTGTTGAGTGTCACCATGGCTCCCTTCATACAGCATTGTAATGTCTGATTGTTGTGTTCGAGTTGGCAAACCTGTCGAGGGTCCAACACGGTTAACGTCCCAGAACACTGAAGGGATTTCGGCAAAATAACCGAGTCCGATAAATTCCTGCATAAGAGAAATACCAGGTCCAGAGGTTGCGGTCATGCCTCGGCCACCTGCCCAGCCAGCACCTAATATCATACCTGCAGCAGCAAGTTCATCTTCTGCTTGTACGACAGCACATGTCGTGTTTCCGTCATCATCTGTTCGAAGTTGAGGGATGTAATTGATGATGCCTTCTGCAAGTGAGGAAGAAGGAGTAATCGGATACCAAGCCAGTAGTTGCACACCGCCAAAGATACATCCAAGAGCAACTGCTTCATTTCCTTCAATGAAAAACTGAGGCTTCTCTATCTTACGCTTTTCGACCACATAGGGGTCGCTCTTGGTGTGATTGTCTTTGAAGTAATCACGTCCAAGGCCAAGAGCAGTAATGTTAAGTTCAATCGCTGAAGCCTTTCCTTTGAATTGTTTTGCAACCGCAGATTCCAGTTCAGCCTGATCGATACCAAGCATTTCGGCAAGAACACCGACATAAATGATATTCGTGACGAGTTTTGCGATTTTCGGATTGATTTTACGGGCCAATGATGACATTGGGATTGGATACGAAACAACGTCGTCACGAGTCATTTCCATCTTTGCATTTTCATTCCAGATGACGACTGAACCCGGTTCGAGGCTTTCTAAATCCTCATGCCAAGTTGCGGGATTCAAAAGAACCTGAATGTGTGTTCGGTTTCCCGGTGCTTGGTAGCCAAGGTCGGATAGGCGGACAATGTACCAAGTTGGTAGCCCTGAAATGTTCGATGGGAACATATTTTTCCCACTGACTGGGACTCCCATTTCAAACAGTGATTGAAGAAGAATAAGGTTGGCAGATTGCGAACCGGTTCCGTTGGCAGTTGCGATATTAATGGTGAAGTCGTTTGCAATGGTTTCCATTGTTTTTTCCCCTAAATTTGAGCCCCTCGTGATTCTGCACTTGGCTCTCTTATCGTTGGGTTTCGCATACACCCCTTGAACATGTTGATGCGCAAGTCCGCAAATCCGCCTCATTTTAGCATCCAATTCATATGTTGTGTTCTTCTTTTCCGGCCGTGATACTCAAAAACTCCTCCCTTCTGGAATGTCTATGGCGGACACTTCAGATAAGGTTGAATCAAGTGTAGACAAAGTTCAGAAGGCTAATCCCTTTGATTCGGAAGAAAATCGAAAGAAAGCTTGGACCAAGGCCGAGAAAATGATCACCAAAGGAAAGCCTGAAGGGGCTCTTCTGGCATTGAGAGAAGTTGACTCAAGTGGCTCTCACCCAACGACTCTCCGCCTTGCTGGAGAGGCAACCCATAAAATCGCTCAACGAAGTAATTCAAAGTCTGATTATCGAAAGGCTGCTTCTCTCCTTCGAGACTCAGTCGGCATGAACCCAAAGGACAAAAATTCAAACGCATCCTACAATGAAGTTCTCAATGAAATGCAAGATAAGGGAATCAGCGAGAGCGTCATTCCGAGATTGCTTAATGATGGCACACCAACGGTTGCTGGCGCTTTTGCCTTTGTTGCGAGCCTCATCCTTCTTTTAGCAGCTGTTGGCATTCTGGCGTCACCGGAAACCTTCGGTGATGAAGTGACCTTTGAAATGAGTTGGACCAATGCTAACGGCGTTCAAGAATCTGGTACGATCACCATTGAATTGTATGCTGAGGAAGCTCCAATGCATGTTGAAAATTTCAAAGCACTAGTCAGTGAAGGTTACTATGATGATACAATTTATCACCGAATCATACAAGGTTTCATGTTACAAGGTGGCGATTTCACGAATTTCGATGGTACGGGCGGACACGCAGTTGTTTGGTCTGGCTATTGTGACGGTACAGTAGCATCCTCTTCCACAGATTGTGCACAGACCTCTTGGACTCTTCCTGATGAAGCAAACAACGGAGTGCTCCACGAACCCTATGTTCTTTCAATGGCGAAAACAAGTGCAGCGAATACCGGTGGTTCTCAATTCTTTATCGTCTCACCTGGTTCGAGCCCGAGCCATCTTGATGGTGTTCACACCGTGTTTGGTAAGGTCATCGAAGGCCAAGACATCATCGATAAAGTCGATGCAGTATTGGTCGATGGAAGCGATCCTGTTGAAACGGTGACTTTGAAGAGCGCTACATTCGGCGACGATGCTGGCGAACCTTGGTACCAATTCTGGTGAATCGACACTGAATTCTCTCCTTTCATTCACTCCTTTGAGGGGTGTTGTTCATACATGAGAGCCGTATGGCTTGGGATATGACGCCTCTCGACCCTTACAATGCTCGTCGCAGTCTCTCGGTTGGCGGAGAGTATTTTGCACTTGATGGTCTCGATGAAAATGGTATCGATACTTCCGCACTTCCCTATTCTATCCGTATTTTACTCGAAGGTGCACTTCGAGGCAATGATGGTTTTCTCGTACGTGATGAAGACATTCGAAACATCGCTGGTTGGACGCCAAACGGAGAACGTGGAGAAATTCCATTCCGTCCTTCACGAGTGATTCTTCAAGACTTTACTGGAGTTCCAGCAGTTGTTGACTTGGCCGCACTCCGTGATGCTATGGTCGAAATGGGCGGTAATCCTGAAAAGGTTAATCCGCAGGTTCCAGTCGATTTGGTTATTGACCATTCGGTTCAAGTCGATGTCGATGGGGGTCACAGTGATGCTCTACAACTCAACCTTGACATTGAGTATCATCGAAATATGGAACGCTACACTTTCCTCAAATGGGGTCAACAATCCTTAGATAATTTCCAAGCAGTCCCCCCTTCACGAGGTATTGTTCATCAAGTGAATTTAGAATATCTGGCAAGTGTAGCACGCCAAGAAAATGGAATTTGGCTTGCAGACACATTGGTTGGAACCGACTCTCACACCACTATGATCAACGGTCTTGGAGTACTCGGATGGGGTGTTGGTGGAATTGAAGCTGAAGCAGTTATGCTTGGCCAACCCATCTACATGCTTGCCCCTGATGTCGTAGGTATGCGTCTCACTGGCTCTCTTAATTCCGGAGTAACGGCCACTGACATGACCTTGCGAATCGTAGAAATCCTTCGTGAGCACGGTGTTGTAGGGAAGTTCGTTGAATTCTTTGGACCAGGGATGTCTGTTCTCACATTAGCCGATCGAGCGACCATTGCTAACATGGCACCAGAATACGGTGCTACGTGTGGCTTTTTCCCTGTCGATGAACGCACCCTTGAATATCTTCGTTTAAGCGGACGTGAAGATGATGCAATCGCCGGAGTCGAAGCCTATGCTCGTGCTCAAGGCTTGTGGTTTTCACCCGGCGATGCTGAAAAATCATATACTGATACTTTGGAACTTGACCTTACCACAGTTCAACCAGCACTTGCTGGGCCAAAACGGCCACAAGACCGGGTAGACCTCTCAAACATGAAGCATCATTTCAAGGAATCACTTACTACTGAACTCGGACATCACGGGCACGGTCTTTCGACAGAGCAACTCTCGGACGGAGCCATTGTTGAAAGGAATGGTCAGACTTACGACCTCAACCATGGGGATGTTGTCATCGCTGCGATTACCTCGTGTACCAATACCTCGAATCCCGGCGTCATGCTAGCAGCAGGTCTCCTTGCACGCAATGCTCGGGCACACGGTCTTGAAGTCAAACCGTGGGTCAAAACTTCACTTGCACCTGGTAGTCGAGTTGTTACTGAATATTACGAAGCATCAGGTCTTCAAGAAGATTTGAACGCCCTTGGATTCCATGTCGTTGGTTACGGTTGTACCACTTGTATTGGAAACTCTGGACCTCTTCCCGAAGAAATTGAAGCAGCAGTTGATGAAGCAGGCCTTATCGTAGGCTCCGTTATTTCTGGAAATCGTAATTTTGAAGGTCGAGTGCATGGTAAAGTCAAGGCGTCGTATCTTGCAAGTCCACCTCTCGTGGTCGCTTATGCACTGGCCGGGTCTTTGGAAGTTGATTTAGCAACTGAACCTCTTGGTTTTGCCAAGGATGGCACACCCGTAATGTTGAGTGATTTGTGGCCAAGTGATGAACAATTGGCTGAAGCACTGAAGGTGATTACACCGGATATGTTCCGTCAACGGTATGCGGATGCTATGAACGAGCCACGTTGGGACAGTATTCCTTCTGAACCCAGCCCTCTCTATCCTTGGCAATCTGATTCGACCTACATTCGATTGCCGACGTTCTTCTCCGGCCTTTCCCCTGAACCACAACCAATTACCAGCATCAATGATGCTCGAGTTCTGTTGAAATTAGGGGACTCGATTACCACCGATCACATTTCACCTGCTGGTGCTTTCCCTGCTGATGGACCCGCTGGAAAGTGGTTAGTGGAACGCAATGTTGAGAAAGGTAATTTCAACTCCTTTGGCAGCCGTCGAGGGAATCATGAAATCATGATGCGAGGAACATTTGCAAATGTTCGAATCCGTAACCAAATGGCTCCTGGCACCGAAGGTGGATATGCTATGGATTTCAATACCGGCGAAGTTGTTTCTGTCTATGATGCGGCACAGTCCTATTCGGGTGCAAAAGTTGTTCTTGCTGGAAGTCAGTACGGCACAGGCTCTTCACGAGATTGGGCAGCTAAAGGTACCTACCTTCTTGGCGTTGAGGCGGTAATTGCTACTTCGTTTGAACGAATTCATCGCTCGAATCTTGTTGGAATGGGTGTACTCCCACTGACATTTGTTGAAGGCGAGACACATGAAAATCTCGGCCTTGATGGTACTGAATCCTATTCTGTTCCAGTCACTGATGATGTCAAACCATTGCAAATGCTTACTGTTACAGCCACTCATCCGAATGGCACAATTTCTACTTTCCAAGCGCAGGTTCGACTCGATACACCCGTTGAAGTAGAATATTATCGAAATGGTGGTATTTTACACACGGTTCTTCGACAACTTGCGAAACAAGATTAGATTGAAATTCATCCGGCGTCAACTTGATTACCTTTTGCAAAATGGAATGAGACTAATGGCGGAACTTCGTGGACCAGTGCGTTACCGTTTCCGTTCAGATGAGCACGATGTTCAAGTTCTGCTTGAGGGTGAAGCTCAATGGGTACAGCAAAGAGTTGGAGAACTCGGATTAGAAGGTGTAGGCTGGACAATGCCAATTTCAATCGGAGTTCAGGCATCAAATACCTCTGGAATTAAGATGCCAGCAGAAGAGGATATCGACCCAAACAGCGATGCTCCTATGAATAAAAAACCAGCAGACATGGGCCCAACTCCTGACCCATCACGTATTCCAGTTGTTCGTCGCCCTATCGGCAAGCTAAACCTCGCTGAGGAACTTGACTCACTCGGTCTTAAAGCACCTATTCGCCCAGATCCAATTGAACTGATGGCAACATTGGAAGAGATGGACCCGCCTCAACCTGTTCAAGGTGCAATGAGTATAGATCCAATGGCGGAAGCATGGCTTCGGGAATTGCTTCATCTCGTCGTTCGAGAATACGGAATCACCGCACTCAAAACAGAAGACATCGAAGAAATTGCGAGTAAGCGGCTTGGTGGTAGAGAAGGGAGCAAACTCGAGGTTTGGCTTGAATCACTTTTCTCTGCTGGAAAACTTGTCAAAGTTCACGGTGGAGATGCAACTGGATGGGGCCCTTCTCCTCGTTGGTTAGCCGGTAAGTTTTGAAAATATCAAGTTTCATTTCGAATGGAATCCGGAAACGGTTCTTTTCTTTATTTTGGCACTTTTTCGCAATACTGCAAGGCCTTTTTTACTATTGCGCTTAGAACTAGAAAGCAAAGGAATTAAAGTGCAACAGAGATTGGAGAAGACTAGTGATGTTGATGATTCCCAAGAACCACCACCTCAAGAGCCGCGCCCTAAGCATATTCCTCGCTATGCTGATGTTACTTTCGACCACTGTTGCAATCGCTTCTACTGCAAGTGCATCTATGGCTCGTTCATACACGACTAACCGTGACCCGCATGATGTGGCTATTGGAGATTTCAATTGCGATGGTTTCAATGATTTGGCCATGGCGACAGACGGGACACACACCATCAGTATTCTCTGGAACGATGGTAACGGTGATTTCAGCGAACGTCAAGATATTTGGGTATCTAAGAACACCAGCCGTAATGCTGAATGGGACGAATTTTCAAATGTTCAATTCATCGAAGTCGGCGAGTTCACCGGCGATTCTGCTACGGACATCGTCATCTATCAACGAAACAACCCGTTCAAGACCGACGATAACGGCGCACCTGCTGGCGAACCCGGTAACGTCACCATCATCGAAAACGGTGGTTGTAACGAAAAGTCTTGGAGCATAGGTGCTCGTTTCACCCACTTCTACGCTTGGGACCTTGCTGTGGGCGATGCTAACCAAGACGGCAATGATGACGTTTTTGTTCTCGATTTAATGGCCGATATCACGACACAGCGAGTTGTTACTTACCGTGGACCAATCACCAGCGGAACTCAAGGAAGTATCACTTCACTCGGTTCCTCTCAACAAAACACCTACCGAAATATGGAAGTTGGTGACTGGGGAGAAACCGAGACTGGAGGTCTTTCTGGAACTTGTACTGATGATGATATCTGGCTCCAACGCGGAGAAGGATTGGACTACAGTACAGGCCAAGTAACAAACCCTGGTGATGACGACAACATGACCATCATTGAATTCAGTTGCTTAACCAATACCTATCCTGCAACATACACTTTCAGTGCAACCAACCCTCCACCAAACTCGAATGTCATTAACATGAATACTCCTACATCCGAAAATTTCGATATAGGTGACATGGATGACGATGGCGTTATTGACGTCATGGTACTCAACGATGCGAACTTAGAGAATGTAACCTATGTAACCGCATCCGCAGTTGGAACATGGTCTTCTCCGACCTTGGCTTACTTCGGTCCATACATCTCGTGGCAAGTTGCTGTTACTGATTTGAACGGAGATCAAGAACCTGATTTCATCAACCCAACTATCGCTTATCAACAAAACACGACCGATTCTGCTGGTGGTTCAACTTCTTCGTTCTTTTTGAATTTCCCAACAACGGTCCAAGTTACCCTTTCAGACGGTAATGGTGGTCATTTGAGCCCATTATCATATTCTGCAGGTCGTCGACCGAATGTTGTTGATGTTGGACAACTTGCAGGTACAGCAAATTCCGCCGAAGATTTAGTGGTCGGACATGCAAATTGGCGATTCTCTGGCTGGAGAGATAACTTCGGCTGGGAAGGACAATACGACACAATCTCTGTCATTGAAATGGACAGCAAAGATTTGTCAGTCTCTTCGATAGAGATTTCCCCTGTTGACAAATTCTACGGAGTTGTCGGTGAAGGAACTCGTGACATTAACGTCACCGTTACTAACACTGGTATGGACGTTCTCAATGGTCAACAAGCAACCCTCAACGTCGAGTTGAAGGTTGTCGACCAAGCGAACTCATCCAATACTTCCGTTTACGAAATGGATTGGGATTCTCCCGAGAACAAGGCATCCTGTACTGGATGTACTTGGTCCTATGAAGAATATGTTGACCAATCAACATATTGGCATGAAGAAACCAACCACTCTACGGGTGCAACCGATGGAAATAATGGTCCAAACGTTTCAGCCAACTACCTTAACCCAACAGATTTCATGTGGGCTGGTTACTCTGATACCAACTCCAGTGGAGACACTTGGACTGGATACGGACGAAACTGGGACGATGCTATGGTTCTCGAAGACGTCGATTTGACTGGCTCAGATCGTGCCTTCATGAGTCTCGAGCTGTTCCAACACCTCGGACACGGTGTGTTAGGAAGTCTGGATGCCTCTGGTAACTATCTCGCTGGAGACGTCTGGGATGACATTGCAATGATTGAAATCGGCAGTGTTGAAACCGGATGGTCCACTCTAACCTGCCCTCAAACAGCTCAAATCGCTGGTGCATGTGCATCTGGTGAATCGATGTGGGGCGGATTTGACATGGACAGAATGTACAAACAATCCATTGGTGGTGCTCCAGAAGGAGTCTACTACTACGGTGTTTATTCATTCGGAACCTACTACGGTTGGAATAATTTCACTGAAGAAGGCATTGGCGCCTTCGACCTCAGCCCTTGGGCTGGTGAGACAGTCGATATCCGATTCCGTCTCCGAACTGGTTTTGAAGGGTCAATTTCTGATGACAACGAAAGTCTATGGACAGGTCGAGATGGATATGCAGTTGACAACCTGAGCATTTGGAAGCAGACGACTGCTTTCGAGGCAAACCCACAAGTTCAGCAAGCAAATGTACCACTCAACAACCTTGGCCCAGGACAAGAATACACGTCTTCGATTACTGCTGATTTACTGAATGATACAACCTATCGAATTTCGGCAACACTCTCCGGTAATTCGTGGGACGAACAATCTCAAAATGATGAAATCATTGGCTATATCACGCCATTTAATCTCTACGATCCTATGGTTGAGAGCCTCGAGTACTTCAATCCAGGTGGATTGTATGCAGAAGGTGTCTTTGACATTGATGTTGCAACCAATAACTGGGGCAATACAGCAGTAGACTTTGACGTTAAGGCAACTGTTTTCTCCGCAACTCCTTCCGATATCTATTGTGGACCGTCAAATTCCTTGTGTGAAGAGACATTCGAAGGTGACGCAGCAGGATACCTGTATGAGGAAAGCCAGAACGCTCAAGGTGCGATCTATGGTGAAATGACCTGTCAAGACACGATTTTCAACAACTATGCCTATTGGTTTGGGCACCCTTGTGATACGGGTGCAAACGGGTACGGTGAGGCTTGGGCCAATGAAACACTGACAATTCCTAATGTTGATCTGACTTCCATGAGTGGAGACTTCGTTTCACTTAACTTCGAATACTATGCAGATACGTTCTATGGAATCGATTCAGATGGTTCCAGCATTGTTGATGTGAATGACTATGCTGCAATGACTCTTGATATCCTTCGTGACGGTGCAACATACAGCAGTGTTGTCATGGGACAATGGAACGATTACAACGAAGATGGAACTTGTCAAGAAGATGAAAATGGCGATAACATCGTCAATGCATCTGAACCAATTGACTTTGCTGAAATCTCCTATATCGGCGATGATGCATCAACAGATGGTTCAGCAGGAAACTACAATGTGTTCTTCAACACCAATGGCCTCGTTGAAACTACAAGTATTGATTTGACGCACTTGTATATGCTCAATACTTCGGATGCGAATAGTGGGAACTGGGAGTTTGAATGTTCTTCACTCGCAGGTTCAACTGTAGACATTAACTTCGAATTCCAATCGGATGACGATGGACGAAACGGTGTCAATGATGGTTTCAAAGGTGTTGCCTTCAACAACATCTCACTCCAAGAATTCACCTTCGTTGAAGATAATTCCTACACCATCTCCCGTACCAATGTCGATGCAGACCAAAGTTCAACCGACTTTGTTGCAAGTCACGAGTTCTTCGCAGGTGTTTACAAAATTGAAGTTGAGACAATCTTTGACAATACAACCGCTGGTAAGAGTTGGTTCAATGATAACGAATTATCGGTCTCCAATAACAGGGAAACTGTAATTTTCAATGTTGAATCAGTCGATATCACCCTTTATGAACCAAACAAATTGAAGTGTTTGAATGATCAAACTTTGGAATGTGTAATGCCAATCGACAGTGCTTTGAACCACGATTGGGAGTTTAAGGCAATGAACGGTGTTCTTACAGGCGATTATATCTTTAACATGAATGTCTATGATATGACGACTGGT